>Ga0307373_10001669_pt1 | contig 41338 bp, 47 predicted proteins | sample OX2MG_FD_202534 | JGI IMG/M metagenome (GOLD analysis project Ga0307373, IMG submission 202534) | Soil microbial communities from Risofladan, Vaasa, Finland - OX-2 | ecosystem: Environmental > Terrestrial > Soil > Coastal area > Acid sulfate soil | place: Finland: Risofladan, Vaasa | collected...
ACTCGGCTTGTTGTCTGTCGGGAGTTCGAACGGATCACGACCGACGGCGTTAGCCGAACGGCAATACTTAAACCGCAAATCGGTGCGCGCCCGGACGGATTCGAACCGCCGACCACCTGGTTCGAAGTCGCGAAAGTGAACTTGTAGGTCTATATTTATCAACCACTTGGCAGGCCCGCCCTCTCTGACAAAGTGGCATAAAAGCGCACCAAAACGCACCGAACGCTACGTTTTCGCTACGTTCGTTTCCCCGCCTCGCGGCTCACACACGACAAATCGAGATCTTCACGCGGTCAAAGCGTGCAGCCGCACCCCGAGAGCCCGCGCCACCTTCAGAATCGTCGCAAAGCTCGGATTGCCTTCCGCGCTGAGTGCCTTGTATAAACTCTCCCGACTCAACCCGGCCTCTTTTGCCACCAGGCTCATTCCCCGTGCTCGAGCGATCTGCCCAAGCGCGCGCGCGATTCCCGCTGCATCGTCCGCCGCCTCTTCGAACCATGCATCCAGGTAGGCCGCCATCTCTTCCGGCGTACGCAATTGTTCGGCCACGTCGTAGGGAACGGTCTTGGTCTTCCGTCTGCTCTTGCTACTTTTGCTCTTTACCATGCCCACACGCTCCTACAAATTCCTCGCCATCGCGATAGCGGTCTTGATGTCCGTGGTCTGCGACGATTTATCGCCACCCGCCAACAACACGATGAGCACTCCCGGTCGCTCGACGTAATAGACGCGGTACCCAGGACCGATATCGATTTTCAACTCGCGAACGCCACGGGTAAGGACTCGGTGCTGGCCCGGATTGCCATGTACTAGCCTGTCGACACGTACCTGAATACGCGCGCGACCCGCGTGATCCTTCAAACCGTTGATCCACTCTCGATAGACCTCGGTCATTTCGACGCGCATCGCCGTACTGTATCCTATCGGATACATCTGTCAACAAGCGCGTCGTCCAGTCAGACGATGGCTCGTTCCGAAGCGGCACCGCGCTACATCGACGAGACATTCATTTTTTCAGTCACGGTGCGCCCGTGAATGCGTTAGCTTGCGTGCTTTCGTGTCTTGAGCGGATGTCTTTCCAGCACCTCCGCCATCCTCGTCTGCCAGCCAGGTCCGGTTGCGCGCCACGAGGCGATAACCTCTGGGTGCAACCGCAAAGATAGCAGCCGTTTCGCGTTCTTCAGCTTCGGCCGGCCTCTTCGCACCAACTTCTCGCCTCGACGCAAATCCGCTTCAGCAATCCACGACTCTGTAATTTCCGGCGCCTCATCCTTGCTCGGGAAGATACGCACGGATCCTTTTCGCTTCGCGCTCATGACAATGCCTCATACTAATGATTCGCCGAGCTGACCCCCGTGGCGTCCAGACGAACACGACCAACCTCGCATCGAGCCAACCTACAGTGACGTATCGTGGCTCTCCGTAAACGAATCGATCGTCAACCCGGGTCAGATGGAGTCCGGCGAAGATTTCCTTGGCTCGGCGCATATCGAGACCCCGTTCGAGCAGCGTACACTGCCGCTTTACAGGATCGCAGGTAATGCGCATGGATTAATTGTAGATACATTAATTTGGGACGTCAATGAGCGTGCCGATTTGCTGGGCCACCGTTGCACGTTCACGTTGAGCGGACGCGGGCCATGCGGAGCACGTTTTCCCTGTGATAGTCCAGATAGCTCTTTTGACCATGCGAGAAGGCGCCGACGCTGACCCGTCGGTCGCGCTCGATTCCCATACGCCTCATGGACACCGGATCGGCAACTGGCGACACGATGAGTTGCCCAGTGTCTTCAAAAGAAATAAACCCCTTGTCGAATAGATGGTCGACGGTCGGCGTTAGAAGAAAGCCATTCTCGCCATCGAGGCGCTGCTCGTTGCTGCTATCGCGCCAGGGACGGATATGGCTAGCAATGAGATGCTCCATGCGCTCCACCCGTGTAATGCGGCAAGCGCGCTCGATCGCCCAAACGTTGTCACGAAAGAGCCCCTGGCCTCGCCGCGCCTGTACGAGGGCGGTTCTCTCAGTCGGCGAAATCGCGCTGTCGGTATCGATTGCGATCTCGACCCGCTGCTCCCATTCTTCGATATCGCGCTCGGGTGCGGGCGAGTCGCGCTCGATCTCGCCGACCTGGTGCCCGATATCGGAGACGCGGTAGGCTTCGGGACCGATCAACCCAAACAGTGTGGATGCAAGCGAAGCGGCGATTTCGGTGAGGTAGACGCTTTGCAACCCGTTGCCTGCGGGAGTCAACGGCGCGTATCGGTTTGGCAGGTCCGGCCGCAGTTTCGCAATATGGTCTTTCGGACGGATTGCGTTCGTGAGTCGGCGCCATAAGACGCCGACCCGCCACCCGATTTGGCTCCAGTTCGTGCCCGCGGTTCCGAATTCTTCTGGCTTTGGGCTTTCCCTGCAATAACCACTAACAATGCCCAGCGCTGCGATTCGCGTATCGCAGAACGAAAAGACGACATCGCCCGGCGCGACCTCGCGCATGAACTCGTAGAAGGGATTGCGATGACCGTTCTTGTTCCGCTTCGGCGACCAGAGGTAACCGCCCTCGATCTCCTGGCGGAACGTCTGATTTTGGTTGACCCACCAGTAGCGCATTCGCTTCGGCGCTCCTACACCCTACGTTAGCGTGGACCAATCAGAAAACCGGTTGATGCGCACGGGTCAATCTGCATCGCCGCCTTTGATCTATCCGAAGCATCATCGCATAGGCCGTTCATTGGATTCACGTACCTTCGATCGTGCGGATAGTGAGCCGCAACGACCTTCGTAATTTACGATTGACCATACCCGCCAGACTCCTCGGCGACTTTGCGTAGAGACGCATCTCCGGTCCTCTCGATAATTCGACTTCGGAAGTACGCCGCCGCTTCGGCATCGGTGCAGTATATGTAGCATCCCTTCAAGCCACGCGTCATCAGGGTACGGTAGGTATTGCGAATGATTGAATCCGCTTTGGCACGCGCGCCTTGCGGATCGGTCTTTACCGCCGCTTTGTACCCGCGGATGGAGTGATCCTGCTTCGAGCGCATCTCCGGGCGCGTCTGCACCTGGTCGTTGCGCACGATCAGATCGGGTCCAATGATCACGCCAATGTAGTCGACCTCGAGCCCCTGACAAGTGTGGATACAGCCAATCTGCCGAACCGAGTCTTTTGCAGTAATCCACAACCCCTCGTCGGCCGCCAGGTTCCACTGCATTCCGAATTCCTTCTCGGGGATGACAACGTCCATCGCCTGCGGATTCGATTTACTCTTCCAATCCCAGCAATAGCCCGCGACCATACGGGCTCGGTTGCTTGGCGCATTGCGCGCCTCGATCAGGCGGCGGACCTCCTGAGGACTATCGAGCACGCGGAAATCATATTCTTGGGGATCGAGTAGCGAATTCGCCGTACCACGAATGCCGAGGGCATCGTCGATCAACGCCAAGTATCCGTCGGAGCCGTTGCAACGGAACTGGGATTCGAGACGCAGCAGCGTGACTTCGGCGCCGGCCTTACGGGCCCGGGCCGCAATGTCATCGCGCTCGCCGACGTCCTTCCAGGTCACACGCTGGTCCTCGTCGAGAAAGAAGATCGCGCAGCGCGATGCGTTGATGATCTCGGACACCTGATTCTCGCCGCGGTTGCCGTAAAGACCGGACTTGTCGTTGAGGCGGTGGGCCTCATCGACGATCAAGACATCGAACTCGTCACGCGAGGCGTCGACGAAAGCGCCCGAACCCCCGAACAGACTCGATATCTTGGAACGGCGCAGCGCGCCCGCGAGCGTATGCTCGATAACCTGGCGCGGTGCGCGGTTTTTGGAGACGTACCGCGCGTTTAAATCGCGTGCAATCAGCGTCACCAGCAGATTGATCGCCACCACAGATTTGCCGGTCCCGGGCCCGCCATCGACGATCAGCACCTGCTTGATGCCATTTTGCGCGCTCGCCGCGCGTGAGAGAGCCGTCTCGCTGACGAGTTTTTGGTCGTCAATGAGCACGAACTCCCGCTTCCCGGCCATCATGCCGGTCAGCGCATCAATCAGGCGCCGGGAGGGTCTGATTCGACCATTCTCGATGCGATAGATCAGCTCACCGCGGTCACCCTGACGCACATGACGAGCAATAAACCCCCGGAGGCGCTCGCGTTCTTGATCTCCCGCCATGAAGAGCGGTGCGAGCTCGGTGTAATACGCATAGAAGGGATCAAGCAGATCCTGACCATCGCGGCAGTTATGAAGATACGCACACGGCTGTAACGGCAGATCTTCGCCATGCACTGTCTCATTGAAATTGCGCAGAAGTTCTGCGTAAGACCAACTTTGATACGAGGGGTGATTCGTGTCGGCCTCTCCTTTGGAGAAGCGGGTCCGGACGACCGCATCCATCGACGTCCGCTTTGCGGTTTCCCATTGCTTCAGCTCGATGATCAGAAGATGGCTTCGCGCGGCTTCGTCACGGCCGGAAATCAGCATGTCGATACGCTTCGACGTTTGTGGAATTCCGTATTCCACCGCCACACCGCAGTTATCAGGGATGGAGCCGTGATTTAGCACTTTTGCCATGGCGAGGAGCGATTCCTTCCAGGAACGCACCTCCTGACGGGACACGCCGTGGCCCACTTGCCTCCGATACCCCTCCAGGATCACCGTCTCGATGTCGCGAGTGAAGACATTATCGAGAAATTCGGATTTGGTGGACTGATAGACGATCACCGTTTGTCCTTGAATCCGGCCACGCTTAATCCACAGCTTCTATACTGCACGAGCCATTCCGAACCTGTCACGCCGGCGAACTCGCGTTTGACTGGACATGCTCCAGAATGTTGGCATCGAGGACACCCCTCATCGACGCGCGGAGGCAGGGCGCTCAGCGCGAATCGCGGTCAGCGCTTCATCGATCGCTGCGTCGATGTCTGCAGTCGCGGTTCGAGCATTTCGTGCCTTGGCTTCGGCTACCATCTGGTCGAGAATGCGCCAGCGCACCGCTTCCTCGACAAATATCCCGAGGTCACCTTTCTTCATGCCGCGCCGAGCCAGAAAAGTTCGCACGGCCGCATCCGTGTCCTTTGACACCCGCACCGTCCATCGCACCGACTCACTCATGTGCGCTCCAACAGGAATCCCGACGTCAAACCACGATCATATGCTCGAATCGCGTGCCTCCATAGTCCGCAGTGCCTTCGACTGGTGCCGACACGCGCCCCGTTGGCTCGATTCGCGTATCGCCCGGTCGCGCGAAACGCTTGACCATCGTGCAGGCGACTGAACGCGCCCTTTAGGCAGATAGAATTTGGCCAGGCATTTCGCACTCATCGGCCTCCAGGCATCTCAAACGATAATTACAATAGGCCAACTATCTAGATCTCTCCGGAGATCGCGTCTCTCGCTGTAATTGTCGGCGCAATCGCTCGGCAATGTGCTCGCGCTCTGACCCCGGCGACGCAATTTGCGACACGAACTCGCGGACGCGCTCAGCGAGTGCCGGGTAGCCATTGGCAATCAAGGCTTCTCGAATCGCGAGCCACCCGTGCTTGACCTGCCTTCGGGTCTCTTCCAGCCTGGTGCGAGCGGGCTCGACGAGCTTGTCTCCGCGGATCATCGCGGCCGCGACCGCATTGACACGCTCGCGGACGTGGCGGGAGTCTCCCCGTAGTTGGGTGCGATAAATCGTGTCGAGCTTGCGCGTATGATTCTCGCCGCGAACGGCTCTGGGCGTTGCGTTCGCTTCGAGCGCAAGCGCCCGCAGGTGTCGGGCGAACTCTTGCCGCCAGACTCGTAGCGTGTCTTTTCGGATGTTTAGTCGAACGCCGTCCTCGCTCACGGCTTTGACGACCACGTGGACGTGGGGATGGGGCTCGTCTGTGTGCAGCACCATTGCATATCGATGCCTTAGTGCGAATTCCTCTCGACAGAAATTACGCACCGCCCCGAGAACCTTGTCCGGCGGAGTTCCGGGAGGCATCGAGAACACCACCTTGTGGATCAACCGCGGCGACTTGCCCGACGTCGGTCCAAGACCAGCGGTTCGGCGATGTTCGTCGATCTCGAGGTCCCAGTCGGTCAGGATGTTCTCTGCCGCATCCCGACTTCGGATCTTTTGCCCGTCGTCGGTCTCGAGGTCGAGTCGGCCTTTTCGGTCGATGTAATCGACGTGCTTGCGGACCGCGGCGAGATCGGTCGCGCCGCGGGACAGGACTTTGACCATGACTTCGGGGCTGCGGCCCACGGTCCGGGCAACTTGGGCGATCTCGGTCGGAGACAACCGGACTCGGTGCCCGGGGCCCCGTCGGGCGTAGCTGAATAGATCGAAGGCGGGCTCGTTAAGGTTTCTCGGCATAGCCCTGCTCCCAGGACCGCAAGTTTGCGGTCAGTAGTGCCCTTACGTGATCCCGGAGCGCCTCGCAGATTCTTAGCATCCCGGTGAGATCGGTTCGGCTCGGACCGTTCACGGGCTCGGCACGATTCGCGGCGCGGGCGATCTGGTTGAGGTTGCGGCCTACCACCCCGAGCCCGGCGGTGACTCGCTTTAGGGCGAGCAGTTCTTCCTTGGGGATCGGCGCGAGGGATCTCAGGTGTGCCCGCGTCAGCACCGACACATAGGTTGCCGGCGCCATGCCGCGCGTCGCAGCACGCTCGCGAAGCAACATTCGGTCGTCCGGCCGCAGCCGGATCGTGATGCGAGTCCCGCGCGGTGCCGGTTCGTCAGCCCTTGCCGTCGGCGAGGCGTCCGGCGGACTGCCGGCCTGGAGCATCAACTCGACGAAGTGTTTGAGCAATCCGGACTCGGTCAAATGCTGCTGCTCGGCGAGTGCGCGCAGTCGCGCTTTCGTTTCCGACGAGACTCGCGCGGCGATGAATTGATCGGCGTTCACGGCCAAATTGTTTAACAACAGCGGCCGCTTGCCTATCCTGCAATTCACCCTAAATTAAGCGAATAACACCCTGGGCAGCAGGACGAATCCGTGCTAGGTATGTGGCCTCACCACAAATATGACGAAGTCGTTGCGGGGACCGAAATTATCTCGGATCGACCCGAAGCGGTTCGCCAGATGAGTCTACTCTTGGGTGGCATATTAGCGGCGTCTTCGGATACTTCTGGGTCCGGTGCGTCGTCGAAGCTACCTGGAACACACTCATCGCACGTCTTTATAATCCAGCATATCGTGACCAGCCTCCAATGTCGCACCAGCGTGGCAAGAGCGTGAGTAACACCACAGGCGCGAAAGCACTCGAGGAGCGTGGCATTTTTGAGTCCTTCGCGCAGGCCGCTGGTCTCGTCGTCCGCCCCGAGAGCATCACTCAACCAGACCCGCCTGACATCCTGTGCGAAATAGAAGGGCACGGCCAAGTCGGTTTCGAGCTGGTACAGCTCGATGATCAGGGTGAGTTGCAGCGCATGAAATACCTAGGCCGTGGCCCAGAATTCTGGGAGGAAGCCCTCCGAGAGATACCGCACGATGTGGTGGAGCGTCACCGGGCCGCGCAGATCAACGTCGTCTTTGATGCAAAAGCCAACCAGGCCCGGCGGCGAGGCGCGCTCAATTTGATAGCTAACGCACTGCGCAACATGCCCGAGGGTGTCGAGGGTGCCCTCCTTGCGGAGATGCCAGAGGGGCTCGGATCTGCGGAACTAAGATGTTTCCACTCGATCACCGACGGCCCGCTGATGCGTGAAGTGTCCGCGTTTACGGTCACGTTTGAGCCGGGACTCGTTGCGCCAGTGGGGATCGACTTGGCGCGGATCCAGACCAAGATTGACCAGTACGCCGACAGCTGGGGCGTGCCGGCCGAGTTACTGGCCTACGTCCGCTGGGGGATGCCATTCAGCGATCAGATGCACGAAGCACCGCGGTTTCTGGCCTCGCGCTTTCCTGGCGGAATCTTTCGGCGCGGCTGGATTTACGAAGCGGCCAGCCGTCTGGTCGTTGCGTGCGCCCCTTAAGTGATCCGGACGCCAATCTGCGCATCGCCCGCAACCATCGGGCCAATGGCGCCTATTTGCGACGGGGTGCTCCGGGCTCAACTCCGGTCGGTCGCGGTACGAAATTTCCGGGACGAAAGCGGCCATTCACGTTTGCGGCGGCCCGCACGGCGCGAGACAGTTCATTCTCGGATCTGATAGGTTATCCGGCGTGCACCATAGGACTGAACATACCGTTGCTGCGAAGTTGGCTGTGTCGCTACTACTCATGCGCACAGAGTGCACGGCCAAATAGACGAGAAAAACGATAAGAAGAATCAGATAAATAATCCCTATGACCAACCGTGTGGCTTTCCGAAATTCCGCCTTTTCCGTTTCTCCAGGAAGTATCTCTGCTGCCGAACGCTCGGCTGCAACCAGATCGCCACCAGCGACGATCGGCCTGGGGTGGCTCGCCAAATAAGTCTTTGCCCATGCGACCCATCGGTCAAGGTTATCGGCATGTCTCTTGACGTTGCGGCCGAACCTCGAACCTAGTAACCATAGCGGCCAAAGAAACAAGCTCTCCCCCGCGTAAATCAGGCGCAACAGGGGCGCTGGATTTTTTGCCGCTACCAGCCGCTCGGCAAAAGCGTAGATCTGCGTGGAGTCTCTGGCGCGGATGTAGTAGGTGAGGCAGATTAGAATCAGCCAGAAATCAGTTGGCGTTGTCCGCAGTGCCTTCTCCGCAAACCGAAACGCAGCTGCAACGTCGCCCTCCATCCACAAATCGCCGGCGATCGCCCAGGCTGCCAACCTCGTCGGATCAACCTCTGCTTCGTAAGCGAGGGCCCGAAGCCGATTGGTCTTGTCGCGCCGGGAGGAGAGCCGAACAACCCTAAAGTTGCGGAGCCATCCCGCATTTCCAGATGGCGGCGGACCCTTATCGCCTGCCTCTCGATTGCCTTCCATTACCAATAACCCGAGATCATTTTACCCCTTCCAAAACCGTTCATTCTTGGCGGGCTCCTCGGCTTCCTGGATGAGCCGAGATGTCAAAACGTCCCGGGGAGCACGGACTAGTATGAACCGGCATTCTGCCCTCCCAAAAGGCAGTCCGCCAGGAGTGACCCAGACGGGTCGAAAGTGAGCGTTTCGCCTCACCGCCGCACCTCGACCGCTTTGCGTACGGTCCCGGGCCGACTCCCGCCACTCGCCCAGACTCATACCAAGTCTTAATCCTGCACGCCTCGCTCCACGGGGTTACGCGACCTTCCGCGGCCTCGTATGGCGTGTGCCGCGGTCAATTTTGCGGCTCACTGCACCGAAGATGGCGGCCAGGTTGTCCATGCTCGGATTGCCTTTGGGCGAAAGCATGCGGTGCAGGCTCTTGCTCGGAAAGTCCGTCAACTTCGCGAGCCGCTCGAATCCCAACGTCGCATTGATGAGATCGCGCAAGATCGCCCGTGCCGTCTCGGCTTCACCGCTTATGAACAGCGTGGTCGCCTCATGAAGAAGCTCCTTCGCAAATGCTGGGTCTCGCTCGACACGAGCGACCACGGTCTTCTTGAAATCGCGCGTCAATGCCACTGCCGTCACCTCTTCGGCCGTTTCGCGTTGGAATCCAAACGCGCCGCGACCTCCACGTCCAGGCCATTGAACCAGTCTGCATAAGGCCTCGTGGCCAGCGTCAACTATAAGTTTCAGCGTGAAAGTTTTAATTGTTGTCGCCGGCCAGGCTCGATCCATCCGGGCGAATTATTCCTCGATCCGGAGATTCATAATACAATGGTAACGTATAAGTGACGTTTAAGCCTGAGCTTGAGCTCGCCGCCTACACCCAATCCGCCTCCTTGCCAAGAGGGTAATTCGCCCTAAATTAAGCGAATTAGGGGACTGCTTTCTTCCCCGCCCCGTGTACGCTGACTCATACGTGACAACGCGCCCATAAACCACCGGAACCACACTTCGGTAGGTCGACATTGGGTATTACAAGGACGGCGGCCGGCCGCGATCGCTCATTGAGCCGTTCGCGATTCCGCCAACATGCGCCTCGTAATCCGGCGGAGCGCGGATGACATGGCGGCTCGATGCGCGGCCGGCGCGGCGCCGGCGATACCGGCGTCGGCGGCGATGCAATTGTCGCTCGATTTTGCCGCGCTGCCACGCGTCGTGGCGCCGCCGCCGATGCCATCCCCTCCAGATCCGTCGCTCGACCTGCGACCCGCCGTCCCCTCTCGCTACCTCACGCGCCGCGAAGCCGCCGCCTATGTGCGCTGCAGCGTGCGTTTCCTCGACGGGATGGGCCTGCCGTACATCCGCAAGGGCCGCTGCAAGGTCTACGACCGCATTGATCTCGACGATCACATGCAGCACGATAAGTGCCGAGGGCGGGCCTGGAAGGAGACTTTATGGCCCGTGAACGTGGACTCTACCGCCGCAAGGACTCGCGGTACTGGTGGATCAACCTCGTTCTCCCGGACGGAAGCCGCGTATGCCAAAGCACTGGGTGTGTCGATCGCACCGATGCCGAAGAGTTCGCGGTCCGTCTGAAGAATGAGGCGCTTGAAGCCCGGCAGCAGGGGCTTCTCGGGATCGTCGTATGGCAGCAAGCGGTCGTGCGATATCTCGAGGAGTTTGCGGATAAGAACAGCCTCTCGGATGACAAGGACCATCTGAAGAAGCTCGACCCTTATCTGCGGTCCCGGCGGCTGGATGCGATCGACATGACGGTGTTGCAGCCGTTCATTCGCGATCGCAAGACGAAAGACGGTGTCTCGAACGCGACCGTGAATCGCGCGCTCGAGGTGGTTCGGCGGATCTTGAACGTGGCGCATCAGGACTGGCGCTGGCTGCGAGGGGTACCGAAGGTACGAATGCTGAAAGAACCCCGACGGCGTGTGCGATTCCTGCGGCGCGAGGAGGCGGACCGATTGATCGACGCCCTGCCCGCTCACATGAAGCCGGTCGTGCGCTTTGCGCTCGCGACCGGTTGCCGCGAAGGCGAGATCCTGGGACTCGAGTGGTCCCGGGTCGACCTCGATCGGCGCGTGGCCTGGCTCGATCACGGCACGACCAAGTCGGGCGACGGCCGCGGCATTCCGTTGAATGCTGATGCGATCGCCGCACTTGGAGCGGTGCACGGTCAGCATGCGCGCTGGTGCTTCACCTATTCAGGCGCCAGGATCCGCAAGAGCTCCTCGGCGTGGGACACGGCGAAGCGGCGGGCTCGGATCGAGGACTTCCGCTTTCACGATTGTCGGCATACCTGGGCCTCGTGGCACGTGCAGAGCGGCACCTCGCTCCAGGAGCTGATGGAACTGGGCGGCTGGAAATCGTACGAGATGGTGCTGCGCTATGCGCACCTCGCTCCGGAGAAACTCCTCTCTGTGGCGGAGCGCATCGAGCGGCGACCGGCGCCGGCGGTCGAGGCGCCGCCCGTGGGCAAAAACGTAGTGCAAAACGCTACGTTTTCGCTAGGTTCGGTGCATTGAGCCGTTCGGGCAGCGCTAAGCGATTGATTTTTGAGCGCGCCCGGACGGATTCGAACCGCCGACCACCTGGTTCGAAGATCTTCGGGCTTTCACAGAGACTTTGATTTTATTGGCAAATATCGCGTGGCGCCCGTTGCATTTGTCACGACGAAGCACAACCGAGCACAACCAAATACGCAAAAGTCCCGCACAGCCTAAACGACAGTAACGTCGGCTTGGCCATCTCACCCAATGCGGCCTTTCACCCGATGGTAACATCTGCGAACCTGAGGTGACGGAATTCCCATGGGGTCTACCAATGAGTCGTCAACAAGGACTCAATAAGGTACGCGCTGAGGCGCTAGATTTGACGGCGGCGGAGCGGGCCGAGCTCGCCCACGATTTGGTCGCGAGCCTCGACGGCCCGGTGGATTCCGACGCGGAACGCTCCTGGGATACCGAAGTACTGCGCCGTCTCGACGAAATAGAGTCCGGCACGGCGGCGTTAATCGACCGCGATGAGTTCTCGCGCCGGATGCGCGAACGCACCAATCGACCGTAGTGCGTAAGCTCCGTCTGCACACGGAAGCCTCGCAAGAGGCGATCGAGGCGGCGGAGTGGTACGAGCGACAACGACCCGGTCTCGGTGCCGACTTCCAAAGAGCCGTGGATGCCGCACTCGATCTCATTGAGGAAGGGATCGTACCACTCGGACCGGTTCCCTCGGCAGCAGGTGCCCGCGGCGTAAAACGGCTGGGTCTCAAACGCTTTCCATTTGACGTCATGGTTGTTGAACGGCGGACCGAAGTCGTGATCATCGCATTTGCACATCACGCCCGGCGACCCGGTTATTGGCGGGCACGGCGGCGCAGCTCCCCAGCGCCACGTTGAAGCGGTCATGCACGATTTCCCCGGTTGAGGCGAAAACGCCAGAAACGGACTACTCGAAACTCCCGTCACCGCTTGATTGGGAATTCGCACCCCACAGGCATTGCAGCTCGGCCGAAGCGCCGCGGTAGACCAGGCGGTCTCGCATGATGTGGAACGGAAGGAAGCGCCGGAGACTCATTCAATCCTGCCGCTTCGTACCCTCGTGGCGGACCGACGTAAGCGGCTAGTTGAATACCAGAACGAACATTACGCCGACCGCTATACAAGGCGACTGCACAATGTCCAGACAGCGGAGCATAGCAAAGCTCCCGGGCAGGAAGGCCTCGCGCACGCCGTCGCGCACAATTACGCGAAGCTGATGATGTACAAAGACGAATATGAAGTCGCGCGCTTGTACGGCTCATACCGCGCAGAGCTGGCGCGGGAGTTCAATGGACCGGTTCGGTTCAAGATCCTGCTGGCGCCCCCGGCGCTCGCCATGCGCCGGATAACCTCTGCAGAGCCACGCAAGCGAGCATTCGGACCTTGGATTCTGACGGTATTTCGACTTCTTGCCCACATGAAGAGGCTGCGCGGAACGCCATTTGACCTGTTCGGCAGAACGGAGGAGCGGCGCATCGAGCGCCGACTTGTGACCGACTACGAAACGCTGCTTGATGAACTAACGACCGACTTGACGCCAGAAAACTACTCCACTGCAATCCGGCTTGCATCGCTTCCTGAGCAGATCCGTGGATTCGGTCATGTCAAATCGCGTGCAATCCAGGACGTCAGGAAAACACAAGAGGCCCTGCTACGTGAGTTTAGAAAGTCGGAGACATCGGCCACGAAGCCGTAAGAACAAAGCCGCGTGTAGTTAAGAGGCACAGAATCCCGCATTACTCACGCAGCGCGAACTTCTTATCGGAAAAGCCGCGGAAATTTGGACGCAGATGTTTTCCTTGCGCGCCAAATTGCTCATTCAGCGGGCCATTTGCGGCTCCATCGAGCACCTGGCTATTTTCCAGGTGGTCTTTCGGCGACCGTCTGAGGTGGCTCGCGCGGCGCCAAGTTGTTGATTTAAAAAGTGCTCGGTGGCGCGCCCGGACGGATTCGAACCGCCGACCACCTGGTTCGAAGCTATGTGAAAATCGCCGGGCTCAATTTCGCCGCCGGATTATTTGTTTGGATTCAGCATCTTAGAAAACCACCGCCGCCGGGACATCGTTGCATTTGTCACGACAGAGCATAACGAAGCTGTACCGACTCACGCAAAAGTCCCGCAAGCCTTAAACGGGCGACCGCAAGCCATCTCATTCCGCCGACATCGATGCGCCGGGCCATTACGATTTGTCCAAGAAAGGAGCGAGTTTGAGTTTCCGAATACTACGCCCAAGGAGAAAGCAGATCCGGCGTTAGAACTCAAAGAATCGGGGCGGCGGCAAAACTTTTAAGTCGATCTTTCGATCCGTGCGGACTCCGCATAGCGCTCACCCTCCACAGGTTCGCCACATTTCGAGGCTAGAGCCAGTGCCGCCGCCTTGACGTATGACCGATTCCGGGATTCAACGCGTTACATGGATCGAGGTAACGATAAAATGACGCGAGAGTCGGCTTCGCGGCGTACAAATGTCCAACGTTATGCTCCGCAGGATACTCAGCGCCCTTGCTATCCAAATCAGCAAGTAGACGACCTTTGACATCCGTGAGGTCATGCCCTTTCGCAACGACGTAGTCTTGGTGGAACACGTGGCAAAAGAAGTGCCCGTAAATTGATTTGTGCATAATCTTCTTATCGAGTTCTGCAGGTAACGAGTTGAACCAATTTACTTCATTGCGCTTAAGTGCCACGTCAAGCGCCACGATATCTTCAACCGTGTCGTCATGCATCGCTCGATAACGTATAGCTGCCCCCGCAACCACAAATCGATGGAGAAGAGCTTTCTGCGCTTCTTCCTCGGTACACTCAAAAAAGTCACCGCTGCCAGACGGAAATATACGGCCAAAGTATTGTATGGCCTCTGCGATTCCCTCCTCTGATGCTTTCACAATCAAGTGGTGTTCGAATCGGTCTCGAAACTCATTCATCCGTGTCGGCAAATGATGTCGACACATTTGTGCCAATCGGTGAAGAATGCTGGCACTTGTCGATGATGACCGAAACCCAAGGCGAAGCGCGAGCTGATCAACTCGGTCTTTCAACCGAAATAGCTGCGGCAGACGTGACACTCCAAGAATCTTAATCGCAAGAAAGGTATCTTTCCCATAGACCTCAGCTAAATTGTACGCGTCTCGGTGAATGTATTCGCCCAAGATTGGCAGGCTCTTAAACGACTTCAACACGTGCCTGCGAATATTGGTTAGCTCCCGCGGATCGTTGCTGCCGATATAGAAGACTCGTGTCTGATGCGCTTTGCGAAAGGTATCAAGACGCACGGCAAATATGACAAGCTTCCCTGCGGATCCGGACGCCTCGTAGAGGCCCCTGAGATTCGCGTTGAAGCGCGCTGGCTCGTCCGCATCTGTATCGCGCACCCGCCGCGCGTAATCGTGATCCGCTCCTACGCGTAATGGGTCGTGCTCTATATCACTGGCCGAGAAATCGCCGCGTTCCAGCCGATCGAGTATTACTTCGGGATCTGCCCCCAGATTTACCTCAAGATGATTTACAAGTCGTAGTGTTCCATCCTCGTCGACACGAGCATACAGCGCCATTTGTGTAAATGCAGGCCCGCGTCTCACAAGCGCCCCACCCGAATTGTTGCAGACACCGCCAATGACCGACGCACCAATGCATGATGAACCAATCACCGAGTGCGGTTCACGACCCAACGGCGCAAGCGCGTTTTCCAACTCAAAAAGTGTCGCGCCGGCGAGGCATATAACCTGTCGACCGTTTTCTATGACGTGAATCTTCCCGATACAGCTAGTGTTTATGATGACGACGTCGCGGTCATAGGTGTCGCCGAAGGGCGTAGAACCACCTGTGAGACCAGTGTTTGCCGCCTGCATGATGACGATCTTGTCGGCGATAATGCAGGCCCGCACAACACGCCAGAGCCGGACCAGCGTGTTTGGCCGCACGACCGCGAGGGCCGCACCCAAGCCATATCTAATGCCAGTACGGAATCTCGCAGTTTCGCGAGCGTTGACAAGAATGCCGCGCGTGCCAACGATGGACCTAAGCGCATCCAAGAAGCGGCCACGCTCGTCATCCATTAGACCATTAATAGGTAAGCGGAACATGTGCCTCATCTCGGTCTCAGCGACGACGCCTTTTGCAATTCAGCGCCAATAAAGCAATTTCATTGCCACCCGGTACCTAATATAGATGCAATTTTAGCTCCAGCACTTTTTTCCCTCTAACCCGCAATCAGCAACCAACAATCTGATATGGACATGTTTTTGGTCATTTGAATCGCCACCTGCAGCGATTGGCTCGATTAAGCCGCTTAACTGCGCCAAATATCGGCCACGATTTCACTGCGAGTGTCGGCAATACGGCAACAATCTCGTATCTTCGCAACGCAAGCGCTAACGGTCGATTGCGTTGATCAAAGAAAACCTATAAGGTATCGTTAAGCATATGTAACGTTACATTCTTTTGGTACTATAACGGATGCCGTTCTAAACGAGCAAATCGCTTGCACGATCCCTATGCGATTATTTAGCAATTTTAGTGCGCGGAAGTGATTTCGTGAAACTAGCTCGCTTTGGCGAACCTGGTTGTGAGCGAATGGCGATCGTCGATCAAGGAGGAAGGTTACGCGACCTCTCCAGTGAGTTGCCGGACAGCGCGGAACGGCCGGTCGATGCAGATTCGATCCGCACCTTGAGATCGATCCGAAGCGAATCGCTTCCTTTAGTGGATTCGAATGTGCGGATCGGACCTTGTATCGGCCGAGTTGGGAAATTCATTTGTGTCGGGCTTAACTATTTGGATCATATTCGAGAGGCTGGCGCGACAACTCCGACTGAACCGGTCCTGTTCATGAAGGCAACCAGTTGCATTTCTGGCCCGACTGATCCCGTTGTTATTCCACCCGGGGCCAGCATGGTCGACTGGGAAGTTGAACTCGGAGTTGTGATCGGCTCAGCGGCCAAGAATGTTCCGGAACGCGATGCGCTAGATTGCGTAGCGGGTTACTGCGTCGTTAATGACATAAGCGAGCGATGCTGGCAGCTCCAGGGTACCGGACAATGGGTAAAGGGTAAGAGCGCCGATACGTTTGGTCCCATAGGTCCTTGGTTGGTAACTGCGGATGAGGTGCCAGATCCTCAGACACTGGCGCTTTGGCTATCCGTAAATGACAAAATTCGGCAGCGCAGCAGCACGTCCCAAATGCTTTTTCCGGTGCGGACACTGATCAGCTACATAAGTAAATTTATGACATTGCTGCCCGGTGACATTATTTCAACTGGAACCCCGCCGGGAGTCGGCATGGGCATGAAGCCTCCCAAATTTCTGGAACATGGAGACGTAGTGAAGTTGGGAATAGATGGGCTCGGGGAACAATGTCAGTCCGTCGTCTAAACGTTGCAAATCACCGTTCAAATCGAGATCGGCGAGACCTTTCGTCGCCGATCAGAAACAACGGATAGTACATCGTGGCGCGCAACCGTTCTCTGATTGCCATGGGCGCCTTCGCCATGGCCGGAAACACGCCGTTGGTGGCTCAACCCATGGTTGTAGGTGCGATGGTGGATCGTCTCGGTATGACTGAACGACAGGCCGGGTTACTCGCGTCCATTGAATTGACGGGACTCACATTGGGAATCCTGGCGCTGATGCCGCTTATTGTCAGAATCAGCCGTTCAAATATGGCGATTTTTGCTGTAACGACGATCGTAACTGCCAATGTAATCACGTGCTTCGTGACGGCGTTTGATTTGCTCTTGCCTTTGCGCTTTTTGTCCGGTGTCGGTGCCGCCGCTGCCTTCTGCGTGTTTATGAATATGGCGGCCTCCGACGAGCGTCCGGAAAACGTTTTTGCAATCGTAAATGCGATTTCGATCGCTTATTCTGGCCTCGTCAATCTCGCGGCACCGCAAATTCTGGCGAAGTACGGATTAAATGGAATTCTGGTCGTTTTATCGATCATCACAATCTTGGCTTTGCTAACGGTCCCTTGGTTCGGACCGCGCATCGAGCCGCCTAGTGGCATTCGTAGCTCAGTAGGCATTGCCAAAATTCCAACAACAGTCTTGCCCCTGCTTGCAATGATGCTTCTTTTGTATACGGGCCACGGTGCCATTTGGGCCTATCAAGAGCGTATTGGTATCTCGAGCGGTCTTAGCGAACATACAGTCGGGCGATGGCTGGGATTGTCAATGCTAGTTTGGGGCGTTGGCGGCTCACTTCTAGCGCGATTACTTGGAATGTCGATTGGCCGAATCTGGCCGCAAACGATCTCCCTGGGCATCTCTTGTTTGGCAGTTTTGGTCCTTGTATTTGGTTCAACGCCTACTTCGTTCGCGTTATCTTGCGGACTGATTGCACTCGCTTGGTTTTACGGGTTGCCATACCAAATGGGCTTGCTCGCCGCACGCGATCCTCAAGGCCGCGCAGCCCTCGGCGGCGTCATGATGTCAACTGGGGGAATGGCTCTTGGCCCCGGTATCGCCGCCCTCTTCCTTGTCGGACATGCGCATTGGCCGATAGGTATCTTCTCGGGAATCTGCTATTTGGCGGCAATGGCAATAGCCATATCTGGTGCAAGAAGCCTAATGCGGCTTAACGCGCTGAGAACTGAGCCTTCGACACCGCATATACGTTCGTAGAATGAGGTAGACAAACATGAACGTCGATATTAGCGCTACCGCCCTATCACTCCCTGAATTTAGCGGCAGTATTGGTTTCGCACACACGGAAATTACCCCACCAGAAGGGATCTATGCACGGCTCTGGGGCAGCGCGCAGCACGACGTCGCTGATGGCGTACACTTGCCGCTGCGAGGAACCGCTCTTATTCTTCAGGCCGATGCAGCAACGGCCGCGTTCGTGCTACTCACTTTGGATGTTGTCGCACTTTGGCAGGAGGAAGTTGACAAAATTCAACGGAGGATCCTCGATCGTTTCGATCTTCCGCCGCAGCAACTGATGGTACATGTCTCACATACCCACAGTTCACCGATGCTCGCGCGGCGCCATCACGATCGTCCTGGTGGAGCATTTATCGGCCCTTACCTGGACTCGCTTCCAGAAAAATGCTGTGAACTCGTGTCCGCCGCGTACGCCTCGATGACGAAAGGCGTTCTGAGCTGGGCGTACGGTAACTGCGGCCTTGCCTTCAATCGCGACGCAATCGACGCTTCTTCCGGACGCGGTGTTTGTGGACTCAATTTAGCGCGTTCGGCTGACGATACCGTACTCGTAGGAAGAGTAACAGACATTAATGAACGAATACGCGGCGTAATTGTGAACTACGCCTGTCACCCAGTGTCCCTCGGCGGCGCAAATACTCTGCTCTCACCAGACTATATTGGCCCCATGCGAGACTTGGTTGAGCGAGAGGTCGGGGGCACATGCATTTTCCTGCATGGTGCATCCGGAGACCTGACCCCCCGCCGAAGTTACGAAGCCACTGTGGCCGCCGCCGAGCAAAATGGTCGAGAGTTAGGTTATTCCGTGCTTGCGACTCTTAACAGCATGCTTCCGCCAGGACGAGTGCTCCAATACAACGGAATCGAGGAATCAGGCACGGCTTTAGGGATCTGGCGGACTGTCAACAAACCGTCAATTCCCACCACGCTGGAGGCGACATTAGTTCAATTCCAGTTACCACTGAAAGAACTCCCGCCGCGCGAGGAAATCCTTGCGCGGATGCAATCAAGCTCATTGCGATACGAAATAGAGCGCTTGGAACGAATGCTCGCAATGAAAGACCGACTCGGGAATGAAACAGAAGGCACTTTACCAATTACCATCTGGCGTGTAGGTGATGCCTTTCTGGTCGCTACTGGTGGGGAGGCATATAGCAGGTTCCAGATTGCGCTGCGCGAACAGTTTCCCCGAAGCGCGATTGCCGTGCTAAACCTTACGAACGGCGCAACAAACTACCTACCAGAAGCCACAGCCTACAATATGGACAATTACCCCGCGCGAGTCACAGAGTACGCCGCTGGCTGTCTCGAGCGGTCAATCGAGCAGGCAGCCGGGATAATGAGAAATCTCGGATGTTGAAACGAGATTCCACGAACCACCTACGGCGAACCGAGCATTCAAGCAGCGTTATTCCCGTGCAAATGTTCTGGCGTATTGTGAGGATTTAGATGATGTCCGTTGGCACTCACAATGACCCACTCGATGATCCGTTTGCAGTTTGGTTTGCACCGACTATTGATCAGAGTGCAATCCGTGCTCTGATGAAGCGCAATAACATCTCGGCGCTGGCTACATTCGCGACCTGGTTGGGCCTCTGTCTCATAACAGGCTATCTAGTAATAGTCTCTAGAGGTGCACTCTGGGCGCTATTGCCGTCATTGATCGCGTATGGCGGCATTCTCAGCTTTGCATATGCAGCCTCGCACGAGTGCGCCCATGGCACCGCATTCAGATCAAGATGGCTGAACGAAGCTATATTCTGGTTCACATCCATAGTATTCATTGAAGAGCCACTGTACCGACGGTATTCGCACGCCAGTCATCATACGCATACGTGGTTTAATGGAGCCGACCCGCAAAAGCCGTATGGCAATCCACTGACACTGTCTAAATATGTAATTTCCACACTTGGATTAGCCATGTATCTGGACGCGGCTCGCCAACTAACCCGACATAGCCTCGGTCAATTCACCGAGAACGAGAGAGTTTTTTTGCCCAGATCAGAACTTAAGAACGCGTCGCTCAATTCTCGCGTGATGCTCGCGTTCTATATATCCCTGCTTGGGTACGGAATCGCATTTTCCGCAGCATGGCCTTTTCTGCTGTTTTTCATTCCACGTTGGTTGGGCGGATGGATTGTCACCGCGTACATAAACACTCAGCACATGTGCATGGCAGAGAATTTATACGATCACCGCAAAACTACTCGATCGATCCGATGTAACAAATTGGAGCGCCTACTATATTGGAATATGAACTACCATATTGAGCACCACCTTTATCCAGCGATTCCATTTCACGCGCTCCCAGCGCTCAACAAGCAAATTGCAAATCAGCTTCCCCCTCCTATTACCGGCGCCATCGCTGCGAATATAGAGATTCTAGGCGCAATCGCGCGACAGCGCTCGGATCCGAATTACAACTTGTCGCCGGTGCATTAAGCACCGCCGCCCTCCGCCATTATTGAAATATCGGCTTTCAATGGCAATCAGCCGCGTTAATTTTATAGGTACAAAGTGTAATGTCAGAGTGGATGCGCGTATCGATTGATGCGCCCCCTGCGGAGGGATCGATGACGACGGTATCCGTCCTCGGCAGGCGGCTAATTCTGTTTCGAACCGCCTCTGGTTACTTCGCGACGGACCGCCGCTGCACTCACCAGGGTGCAGATCTAGCCCGAGGATACTTTGATCAGGACGTGATTGAATGTCCTGTGCATCAAGGACGGTTCAGTATTCGGACCGGTGAGGCATTAAGTGCGCCGGCGTGCGTCGCTCTTAAAGTCTATCCAGTGAAGTCCACAAGTGATGGGGTCTATGTCCAAATTGATGCGTCCACCTAGCCCCGACATAGAAGCATCGTCAAATGCAAACATCATCCGCTTTAGACAGTGGATTCGCCAATTTGAAGTTTTACCGGCAACACCAAACTGCGCTTTGGAAACGTGCCAGTCCGCAATCGCTGTATAAGCAGATCACCCGCGCTACGCCCTAACTCATAAGCGGGCGAGACGACGGTAGTAAGTGTTGGCGTCGTATAGCGCCACGCGTCAAAGCCGTTGAACCCCGCAATGATGACATCTGTGGGTACGTTAACTCCAGCGCGTTCGCAAGCCTTCATTGCAGCGACCGCCATTGAATCCGTCGCAGCGACGATTGCATCTGGCGGCTCTGACGCGAGACCCTCTGCCACGATCTGTTGAACGTCTTCGAAGCGCTCCGACAACGAGAGCAGTGTCTTTACTTCAATCCGATTACCAACATCGCGGAAGACGCTCCTGAGCCCCTTTTCTCTTTGCTCGACGGCGCACCAATGCAAAGCCGGGCGCAAAAACCACACTATTCGCAGGCGTCTGCGCAGTAAGTGCTGCCCGAGCTGTCTACCGCCGGACAGATCGTCTTGACTAATGATGGCTATATTGGCGGAGGGCGATTGAAATACTTCCTGAAATACGACGACCGGCTGATTCAGATGCTGGAGGCTCTCGAGATACTCTTTTCGTCGTGCTTTCGGCCCACAAAGGATCGCGCATAGTGCAGCGTTCCCTACCTTCTTGAGGATCGAAGCGTTCTCGAATCTCCCTGGCTCCACCCCCTGGACATCTAGCGTGTAGTCTAAATTGCTCAAATAATTGCTCAACCCACTGACTAAACGCGATATGAATGGATCGTTGAGAAACGCGGGATCACTGTCCGCAATTACGATTCCGACTGAACATTCCTCCGAAAGGCGCAAATTCCTCGCGCTCACATTTGGGCGGTATTTGAGCAACGCAATCGCATCAGCGACGCAATTACGGGTCTCAGCTCGGACTGTTTTGCCGCGGACGAAATTTGATACAGTCATCACGGAGACGCCTGCCGCACGCGCGACATCTCCGAGAGTAGGACGAGAAGATCGTTTTCCGGAACCAATATGGCGGACGCGCTCCTTCATCAGGAATTCGTCCATAAGTGCCGGGACAATCGAGCGTCTGCCCTCGGATCAGTCAATCTGCGTGGCGGTAACAGCGCCATCAATTGTCAATTCCGTTCCGGAAATATATTCGGCATCTTTCGATGCGAGAAACAGGATTCCGGCAGCCACGTCCTCGGGACTGCCCATACGCCCGAGAGGCATTCGGTTGACAAGATCCTGGCGGGCACCTACCGGGTCGGTCATTGTCTGCAGCAAACGTTCCATAATTGGCGTGTCGATATACCCCGGACAAACGCTGTTTACGCGAATTCCATATTGAGCGCCGTCCTTCGCTAGGCAGCGCGAAAGCATGATTATGCCAGCTTTCGTTGCGCAATATGCCGGAGAACTGATGCCGCCCACTTGCCCCATAACCGATGATACGTTGATGATTATCCCAGACCGTTGTGCTAAGAAAGTTGGCCAAAACCCTTTAGAAAATCGATAGACGCTCGTCAAATTAGTATCGAAAACATTGTCCCAATCTGCGATCTCCAGATCAGCGATTCGCTTCGCCATGTTTATTCCGGCGTTATTTACAAGTACGTCGATGCGATGTGCTTCGGAGAGTACGCGTTTGATTGCGAGCGCAATGTCCTCAGGTTTGCATACATCGGCTGTGATACCAACGAACCGACCGCCTCCTGGTTGAAGCCGACGCGCCGTAGATTCAAGCCCGTTCGCATCGATATCGAGGCCGTAAACGGACGCTCCTTCTCTTACGAACGCACTCGCCACGGCCTGCCCGATTCCGTTCCCAGCGCCGGTAATGGCCACGACGTTCCCCTGGAAACGCCCGCTCAAATTGGTATTTGGCATGGCTGCTTACCGTGTCGGGAATACTAGGTTGGAGAATACAAACATGGCCCCAATAATCGCGATCACAAAGCCTGCCGTCCAGAGGATGGTATTTCTATACCACACGTCACCTAGACCCTCCTTAAGCAGTTCAGCGCTGTCCCATAGAGTCACCGCCGCTGCTCTCGCTTCCAGCCCTCCCTCACTAGGCAGGGAGCTTCCGATCATGCACAGAATCAGTGATGAAACCCAGGTAATTGCTGCTTGGTTGGCGAAGGGATAGAACCAGCCTGGCATGGCGATTAATCCGCCGATTACCTTGAGCCCAATACCGATCGTAAAGCCTCCAATAACTGCAAACAGCGCGCCCTTCGCATTGGCACGCCGCGTCAAAAGTCCGAGAACGAATATCGCTGCAAATGGCGGCGCGAAAAATGCGTTCAGCGTCTGAATATATTGAAACACCCCGCCACCGAACGCCGATAGCCATATCGCGATCATGATGCCCAGCACTACCGTAGCGGCCGAAGCCCAGACCCCAAACGAAACAAGCTCCTTGTCAGTCGCATTAGGGCGAAAGAGCGGAACATAGATATCGACCGTCAGAATTGTTGCAGTTGAATTTACGACCGAGGTGATCGTTGCCTGAACCGCACTAAATAGGACTGCTAGAATGACACCTCGCATCCCGACCGGCAGCAACTCTTTAACTAATACAATATAGCCCTTGTCCGCTTGATGTTGGGCTTGAAGCCAGTCGGCGCTTAAGAATTGGGGGTGAAGAGTAAATAATATTAGACCCGGTAAAACTGTGATTATCGGAAGAAAAAGCTTCGCGTACCCGGCAAATACGATTGCCATCCTGGCATCCCAAATGCTGCGGGATGCAAAAATTCGCTGGATAATGAATTGGTTAAGGACGTTGTACCAGATACTCACCGACATTACGACGAAGAAGAGCCCTGTCCACGGTGCCAATGGATGATCTGGTGCCTGGACTACCGACAATCGGTTATATGTGCCGGAAGCCGTTAAATGATGCAATACGTGTTGGACGGCGTCGCGCCACGCGCCCGAAGTAGCTCGATTGCGCTCGATGACGATCCTTAACCCATCGAAGATATTTCCCTTGCGGCTGACGGCCAACAGTCCGAGCATGCTCACCGCGGTTGCTCCAGTGAACTTGACGACTGCAGTAAAAACACCAGTCCACGCTACTGCCGACATGCCACCGTAGATTGCCCAACCACCCGCAAATATACCAGTGAGTACGATGCATAACGTGAGCGGCCAACCAAAGAATCCATTCAATGCCAAGCCGCCTGTATACAAAACGGCTGCCATAAAGATGATGACGTTGGCCAGCACAGTAATAAAGGCGAATATCTGCCGTATCACTGGCCCAAATCGACGCGACAGGTACTCTGGAATAGTTACGACTTTGGAAGACAAAAGGAAAGGAATGAATATGAAAATCATGAACAGAAAAGTAAACACGTTTAGCCATTCCCAAAGCGCAGGAACGATTCCCATGATATAGCTGGCGCCAACCATGCCGATCAACTGTTCGGTACTGATGTTCGCAGCAATGTAGCTTGCACCAACCACGTACCAGCGAAGCTTTCGCCCAGCCAGGAAATATTCAGATGACGACGACCTCTCGCCACGGCCTGACAGAAATCCAACCACGGACAATGCGGCGACAAACAGGAAGAACTCAATATAGTCGACTACATTCAATGAGAGCGCTGAGGTGTCAGTCATGCAAGCCTCGGCTCGGTTAAATGTGTAACGAGCAACGCGGACATCCCGGGTTCGGCATTGGCGTTACGCCCAGAAAATCCTTTTCGCGATCGGGACGTGCCCGGAATTCCGGCGGGATCAGCATCGGTTTTGCGACCCGGTTTGGGCGAGCATTTCGTTTATGGTCTTGTCGGTTGCCTCGAGTACCGCCTCCATAGATCCCATGGCATAGAACGCGACGCGGACAGGATATGCGCCCACCGCGAAGTCGGCACGTGGAGGCATATAACTTGCGTATCCGTTAACGATGTTCAGCACGGCGATACTTCTCGACGGGAATCGACGTCGCAGCTCAAGCTGAAATGCAGTATGCATCTCCGCAGGAGTTCCGACGATGAACGAATCGCCGATCTGCCAGACGTTGAACGAGAAGTCGCCCTCCGGGCCGTCCCCCACCGATTGGCGCGCGAGTAATCGGCGGGTGAGCCGTTCGATCATAAAGCCCTCCGTTGCGTCGCCGATGGCTTGCTTTAATGCCTGAACGCTCGGCATCTCAGCAATCCGCAAGCGCAGTGTCACACGACGCGAAAGGATCGTGCGGGCAGCCGCAGCCTCGCGCTCCCTCCATAGCGCCAACGGCGTACCGGATTCCTCAGCTCCAACAAACTCAAGCGAGCACTGAGGGTGGAACATCGAGGCCAGAACGGACAGAGCCGCATACCCGAGCTCCTCGCCGTTCTGGTCGGCAATTTGCACATTGCTCTCAAAGGAACGACGTGGCGCCTGATCGCCCGAAGCGCCGTGCAGGAACACGCACTCTCCTCCGCCGGTAGCGGCTTCGACCGTCTCGCGCATTGCTCCTACATAATCTGGGGAGACGAGTGTATTTCCGCCACCAAGCGAAATCGGATGGCACGCATAATTCACGAGCGTGCATCGGATACCTCCGGACACCCCTACAACCCGGCCAACGAGAAGCGTGCCATCCGGGGTAACGTTGGGATTGATGCCGCAGAGGATACGGCCGTCCGGAGAAGGGAGATCGCGGTTGTACGCAAGGGAACATTGCCCTGCACGCCATGTCAAAGTCGACCGAGCGAATGATTGCCGCGCCTTCTCGATGAGCGCAATGCAAGTCTTGGTGATCTGTTCTCGGTATGGAGCAATGAATTGACCTCCCGGGCGATCAGCAAACTCTGGAGCCGTCCGCGGCGCACTGTGAGTGTGGGACACGTGGAGCATCAACTGACGCTCCTGGAGCTTCGCCCCACCTAATATGCCGACTCGAATACCAAGCTCATCTTGCTTGGAACTCCACCAACTGAGGTCAAGAGCGAGCAACACCAGCTGATTCTGTTCCGCTACGTCAGCGAAGATCACACAAGTGGCCAACAATGGCTTATGGATACCTGTAGCAATGTCATGCTTCGCGCTGCCCCAGCACCGCGCAAAGATCCCCGAAGGCGGACTTATGTCAGCCCGCGCAACACCTACGGCTCCCGAAAACTCGGAATCACGTATCGAGAGCGATGTTATTCCTAGCATGGTCAAGTTCCAAACTAAGACTTGCGAGAAAAATAATCAGGGGGGCCTTGCGTCTCGCGACCGATGGACGCGCGGCAGCGGCCCCGTATCCCATTTGCGACGGCAGAGTATACGGGGCCCGCATGCCATATGGTCTCAGAATTTCTTCTTGATCATTACACCGAACGTTCGTGGAGCGCTGGTCGTTACGAACCGCTGCGACCCGGGCGCGTATGCTCCAGAATAGTTGCCTGGCCCACCGGAAAATATTTCAACGCCCAACTGTGGAATCGTATTGGTAAGATTACTCACGTATGTTGTGTATTGCCAATTACCGTGCGATGCAATGAAACGGACATTGGTTTCGCCATATCCCGGGAGTTGGTAGTGAGGATCAACAGGTGTATTTGTGTTGCTGAGATTCCTCGGTCCAACATAGGCGTAGTCGACCGCGAAGGTGCCAGTCCATTCGACGCGAGGGATAATCGTGTACTTGACTCCCGCGGTTACTTGAACCTTCGGGGCACTCTCCAGAGGGGCGCCCAAGGTACCGGTTGACCCAACTGGGACCGAGACGATCCTACCATTCGCATACTGGCCGGTCAGCGAGACTTGCAAATTGTCCATTACTAACGCCTGGAACTCCGCATCGGCACCGTCAATGCGTGCAGCGCCGGCATTTCCCACAAACGAGGCACCGCATGCGTTGTCGTATTGATCTAAGAGAATAGTCGTCTGAAGGTCAGTCCAGTCGACCCGGAAGGCAGTCAGGTTCGCAATGATTCGCCCATCCGCCAATACACTCTTCAATCCGATCTCCTTGTTCTTGATGCTGTCGGATTTGAACTCCGCAGCGGACGCAGGGTCGGTTAGCCCAAATTTCTGGAGCGCAACCTGGCAGCCGGGTGTCGTGAGGTTGCCAATTGGGTTATGGCCACCGATCCGGAATCCTTCAGAATACGCCGCGTACAGATTGATGTTCTTGGTTGCAGCAAACTCAATTGTCGCGCGTGGCGTAGTCTTGCTTTCATTGACTGGCTCCTGAATGACAGTGTTCCCAGTCGGTGGTGCACTTGCAAAAACGTCACTGAAGTCAGTCCGCGTCGCATCAACATTTTGCGACGAGTGTCGCGCTCCGACCGACACCGAAACACGTGGCGTGATGTGCAGCGTCAAATCGCCAAAGACCGCTTTATTTGTGTATTCAGAAACATATAGTCCGTCCCACACCGTCTGCGTGCCGCTCGGCGGTGGCGTCAGCGGCAACTGCGCATCGGTGAGCCAGTTAGCACCGACGGTAACGCCACCGAAAGCGGTGCGATGCTCCTTCTGATAGAAACCGCCCACAGTCCAGTCTAGTTTTGAGCCGGCCCACAGCGGGTTCTTTTCAGTTCCCTGCAGACGCAGTTCTTGGCTGATTATCCGAGTATCGACGTTAAACGTGACTGGCGCTGGGGTTGGCAGCGGTACAATTCCGTTACCACCTAGGGCTCCATAAGTGACCCCTGCAAAGTCGACTGAATCACTATGTGTCCGATCCATCCAACCGCTAATCCAATGTAGAACGGCCGGTCCGAAATTGTAACTCGACTCGAGGGACGCTAACGAGTAATTGGTTGACGACGGCTGCAGTTGGAACTGGTCCGCCGTTAGTCTACTCTGAGAAGTGGAGATGGCCGGTTCGTAATTGGGTAGCGAATCGGTCTGCGTCGAGTCGTACATAAACGCCAGAGTGGAGTCGAATCTTTCGTTTGGCTTAAAGCGCAGTGCGATCCGACCACCACCTGCTCCGCTCTTATTGACGTTTTTGAGGAACTCTCCGGCTCCGTAGGCGTTTCCCGCAAGAGAGTTGAACGGTACAAGCCCATTGGGGCCATAGGCCTCTTTCGGATTGCCACTCAATAGATGGATGTTGATGTAACCCGGGTCGCTGCTCGAGTGGAACGAAAAGCGAAGTGCGAGCACGTCCGAAAGGGGAGTATTAACAACGGTCGCGAAATTGTAACCCTCGCCGTTGGCGCCCCAACCGTTGTCTAGAGCCGATACGCCGCCGATGAATTCTCCCGAGAACTTGTTAAATTGCGGTAAGTTCGGGACCACCTTGACGAGGCCACCCATGGCTGAGGCGCCATACAGGGTTCCTTGAGGACCCTTTAATACCTCGATACGCTTAACGTCAATGAGTTCGGGATTGAACGCGTATGCTGGTAAGTCACCGTATACAAACCCCGTTGTATTTGTCCCAATATTCGTTTCAAAATCGAAGAGACGAGAATTTGCCACGCCGCGAATGACGATATCGGGACCCGAGCGCTCTCCCAAGCCGGACCCGTTATATATAAGACCAGGCACAAACTTGGCGTAATCTGCCAGGCCTTCGAATCCTTTCTCCTCGATCGTCGCCTGATCGAAGACCGTCATAGTAATCGGTACGTCCTGCACGTTTTGCCTGCGCTTCTGTGCAGTAACGATAATTTCAGTTAACTGCGATTCGGCCCCGAACACCGGCCTAGGCAGCGCAAGTAAACTCGCCATAGCCACAATTGGGACCAGCAATGCACTCCCGACGATACAGCACTTAAACCGAGGTGTATTTCTATTCATGGCTGCATCTTCTCCCTGTTTGAAATTGACCACACATTAGACGTGTAACGTTACACCACCGGAACAATGAAAAAGCTCGTCGTCCCTTCTTCTGCTGGGGAGGCTGTGCTCACCGCAGGATAATTCAATCAGTCTTTTCGTACTTGTAACGTAACATGTTGGTCCTGTCAAGCTATGCCGGTTGGGCAACAGCCAATGTATTAACTCCGACAATTGGCGACAACCCAAGTGTTGCGCAATAGCAAATGGCGACATTCGTCAGCGTAACTACACAAATTGGGAGCTTCTATTATCCGTGTGATTGACGTTCGGGGCGCCATGGTAATTTGTCGCGCAAGCACGCTCCTACCATTAGCCACATCATGATCACAGAAGCGAACAATCACGATTGCAACATACGAGACAATATTGTAACGTTACATTAGTGCTTGACCTGTATTCGTGAGAGACGCCTAGCAGAGACTGAGAGGCGGTAGCCTCTCGCTGCCGCGGCAAATTTAAATAACGCGCGGTGCAAGTGACAGCTATCTATATAGGTTGCTGACTTCTTTTTGAATACACTCCAACTGGCGTAGCCGGTAACAAAGTAATGAATACTGCAATGACTACAACGGAGAGCGGTCGACTTGCATCTCTCCTTGCACACAACAGCAATTTCATTCCAGGCGGCGTCAGCTCTATAAACCGCCTAATTGATCCCCCGATTGCGTTCGTGAAAGCAAAGGGGGCCTATCTTTGGGACATCGAGGGCACGCGTTACATCGACTATCACGCCGCTTTCGCACCCTACTTTCTGGGACATAATTTCGAGCCAATTAACGAGGCCGTAGTCGAAGTATTGCGCAGCGGAGAAAGCCTGTACGGTGCCGGCCCGGGGGTATTGGAAGGCCGTTTGGCGGAACTAATTTGTACGAATATTTCCATTGCCGAGAAACTTTGCCTTCAAAATACCGGCAGTGAAGCCACGTCAGTCGCGGTTCGACTGAGTCGGGCAATTACTGGCAAACAGCACGTAATCGTGGTTCAAGGCGGCTACAACGGCAATCACGACGAACTAGCCTGTAACGTCTTCAATAGCTTGGCGGAAATCGGCCCACGAGTTTCGCCCGGCGAATACCGGCTTTGCCCAAATGGTGCGGGAACTACGATCGAGTCGTCTCACTTCATGCACCCGATCAATTTTAACGATCTTGAGTCGGTTCGATACGTCTGTCAGCGCTATCCAGTGGCGGCGATGATTACTGAGCCCGTCCTACAGAACATTGGCGTTGTACGCCCTTTGGATCGTTACCTTGCTGAACTTCGGAAGCTAGCCGACGAATTCGGATTCCTGCTGATTTTTGATGAGGTCAAGACGGGATTTCGCCACTCGCTGGGCGGCTATAGCGAAATTTGCGGGGTTGCTCCCGACCTCGTCACCTACGGCAAGGCAGTTGCTAATGGCTTTCCGCTGGCCATTGTGGCTGGCCGGCGTGACTATATGGACTACCTCGTTCACAAGGATCCAGCGAAGCGGCCATTTGTTGCTGGCACATACAACGGACACCCTGTTGGTGTTGCAGCCGCAATTAAGACGGTGGAATACCTTTTGGCTAATCGCGCGGAAGTTTATGGGTACGTTGAAAAGCTTGGACAGAGGATGGAGAGAGGCCTGCGCGATATCTTCGCCGCCCACAACGTGAAGGCTTCGATTGCACGCCAGGGATCTGCGTTCTCTTATTATTTGATGCCTCATCTACCCAAAGACTTCCATGACATTCTGGAGCACCATGATTTTCAACGCGACGTTCAGCTGCGCCGCGCGCTCAACGAGCGCGGAGTTTTTTTTGTGCCGATCGCCACAAAACAGTGCTCGATATCCGCGGCGCATTCGTCGGAGGATATCGATTTCACATTGGAGCAGTTTGAACGGGCGGTTTCCGCCGTTTGGTCTGGCCAGTCTCCGTGACTTGGCAGCACTGACGAATGCAGCCCCTCCGCCGGATCTTACTCAGGGACAATGCGATCACAATTGGATTTGCACCCGAGTGGGGTGGCGCGCTTACTCGATTTGATGTTTGCGTCGGTAACAAGTTAATCGACTTGCTGCGACCGGCGATCGACGACCCAGTCGGCCCGATTCACGCGCTTGGTTCGTCCTGCTTTCCATTGGTTCCTTATGGCGGCCGGCTACGTAACGGGCGCTTCCGGTTTGCCGGTAAAACCTTTCAATACCCGCTGAATGCCGTTCCCGAGCGTCACTCCTCGCACGGTGACGGATGGACGCGCTCATGGTCGTTGATCCACCTAGATCGTCGTTCGGCGATCATGGCGCTCTCTGTCGACGAATCAGCGCCGCTAAAATATCAATGCACCCAGTCGATAACCGTAAACGGCAATCGAGTCCGAATAGCACTAATCGCCCGAAACTGCGACACAAACCCGATACCGATCGGTCTGGGTTTGCACCCCTATTTTGCGAATCGTGCTGAGGCAACGATCACTGCCGTTCTGCCAGCGCATCGGCGATGGGACCAAGAGTTGATGCCAACCACTTACGAACGCAATTTGCTTTCAAACTCGTTCCGCAGAGGCCGAAGTGTGGTGGATCTGCCGGTCGCCGCTGAGTACGCAGAATGGGATGGTCGGGCGGTTATCGACTGGCCGGCTAGCGGCGTCCGCCTCGATCTAATCACAACGCCGCGTCTCGAGCATGTAGTGATGTGGCTTCCAGTGAGCAAGGAGTTTTTTTGCTTTGAACCGATTTCCCACGCAACGGATGCGTTTAATACCAATCACAACCCGACCTCGGGAGCGGACTTTGCCGTCATTGAGCCGCGTGGGAGCCTCGAACAGTGCTTCGATTTCACTATATCGATTTACTAAGGGGTGTTAATGGTCACGGTTAATGACGAGATCGCCTCTCTAGTCGTAGATTGTCGCAATACATTGGGTGAAATGCCGCTTTGGGACGCGTCCGCCTGCGCACTTTACTGGATCGATGTTGTGAGTCCGGGTCGCGTATTCCACTGGTTCCAAGACACCGGCTCAGTAGACTTCTGGCAGTTCGACGATCTCGTGACCGGCCTCAATCTCGCCCACAAAGGCGACCTGGTCGTTCATCATAAGCACAAGATCATTCGCTTCGATCCAAAAACTCGCGAGACCGTGACAATTTTCGCGCTGCCAAAATCAGCCTACTCGTCGATGCGCTTTAACGACGGCGGTTGCGATTCCGTTGGCCGGCTATGGGTGGGCACGATGCCCAACAATATAGGCGCGGACAGTGCGCCGCTTGTCGTTTCCGAATCTAGTGGGCAGATCCTTATGATAAGTGGCGACGCTATCCGGACGTTTGAAGCTGGACTCGGATGTCCGAACGCTATTTGCTGGAGTCCTGACGGCGGGACTTTTTATATTGCCGATTCCTGTGACGGATGGCTATATTCGTATAGCTTCGACCGTGACGCGGGAACCATCTCGGATAGGCGTCCTTTTTGTCACCTAGGGAGCCTTGGGATACCTGATGGAGCTGCGGTAGACCTGGACGGTTGCATTTGGAATGCCCGCTGGGGAGCGGGTGTCGTCGTTCGGATTACTCCACAGGGTAAGTTGGATCGAATTATTCGGGTAGGAGCATCTCAACCAACGGCTTGCTGCTTTGGTGGAAGCGATCTAAAGACGTTGTTCGTCACTAGCGCACGATTCGAATTAACGTCGGAACAACTTAATGTCGAACCATATGCCGGCGGTGTGTTTGCAATAAGTGCGAACGTCGCGGGCATCGAACTACCGAAATTTGCGGGGTAAGGGTCTCATGAAGATTGCTTCTATCAAAACTCTCGTTTGCAACGCCCGGATGCGGAACTGGGTATTCATAAAGATTGAGACAGATCAGCCCGGGCTAGTTGGCTGGGGAGAGGCCACTCTCGAGTGGCACACGCGATCAGTCGTCGGTGCTGTGGAGGATATTGCGGCGCTTCTCATTGGCGAGGATCCACGGCGAATCGAACACCTTTGGCAGACAATGTTCCGTCAACACTTTTGGCATAGTTCGGGAATCGTCCGTTCGACCGCAATGTCGGGAATTGATATTGCACTTTGGGACATCGCTGGGAAGATTCTCGGAGTTCCGTGCCATCGGCTTTGGGGAGGCCATGTGCGCGAGTTCATCCGACTCTATTGCCATTTGGGTGGTGGACGAATGGAGGACTTCTATGAGACCCCGGTCGCTAACGCTGACCGGTTTGCCGACCTGGCGCAGGAAGCGGTGGATAATGGGTTCACCGCGTTTAAATCAATGGCTGTGCCGCCTACCAGTGTACTGGAGGGAATTGGCCCAGTTCTCGCCGCAGAAAAAGCTGTTGCGCGGATGCGCGAAGCCGTTGGACCCAGCATTGATATCATGGTCGACTGTCATGCGCGCCCGTCTCCGGCCATGGGCCTTCAGTTTGCCAAAGCGCTAGAGCCACACCAGCTTTATTTCCTAGAAGAGCCGTGCTGGCCAGAGTCCATCGAATCGCTGAGCCGAATCAATGCGGCCGTTTCCACGCCCATCGCGACAGGTGAGCGGTTGACGCACCTCGCTCAATTCCGAGACTTGTTTGCAGCGCGAGGATGCGAAGTGGCGCAACCCGACATTACCCACTGCGGCGGTCTATCCGCAGCGAGAAAGATCGCGGCGCTAGCCGAAGCCCATCGAATTGCGCTCGCACCGCACAACCCGCAGGGACCTGTCAGCACGGCTGCATCCTTCGAATTTGGCTTTTCTCAGCCTGACTATGTGATATGTGAAACGGTGAGCGAAGACGTCGCCTGGCGTTCAGAGGTCGTGCACGATCATCACGTTTTAAACAAACGGGGTCGAACGGTGACACCGACGGATATGCCTGGTCTTGGGGTAGAAGTAAACGAAGCGGCCGTCGCGAAGCATCCGTTCGAGCAAGAACTGCCACAGCGCGTTTACTACCGCGACGGATCCGTGGGTGATTGGTAAGAGCGCAAATATCGATCGGCTAGGAATTAACGCACCCCCATGACCGGCACACGACCAGCCGCAGGCCAACCATCGGCAGCCTTTGTCGGTACCGTCGGCGTCGCTACGGTCGCCTCCAATTTGGCTAGGCAAGACTATCTAATTGATACTCATAGATTCCCATCGGAAGGCAATTGGGCGTTCTGCCGATTCGACAACGAGGAAGTACTCGCCGTTCGCCTCGGATTTCAGAGGGGTGGATTCAACGCTGGCCCATCTGAACGGCGACCGGACCCAACTTACCTCCAGTTGCATCTGGAAGTGATGACGAGCGCGGGAGCGCTCCTCTGGCTGCCGTCTGGCGTTCATTTGGCTGACAAAGTCGTCTCGGATCCCGAATGCTTCAATATCGCGTTCACCACGGAAGATTGCTGCGTTTTCAGTTTCCGAGGATGGCCCAACATTCGATGCCTATTCCGCTCTGATGATGGAGTGCTAGAAGTAGATCTTGAATTCGCGCTCCGCAAGATTAGTGTCCTTCCCGACTGCCGGCTTCCGCACTGTCTGTTCGCGATGTGGGAGTCGATGGGCGAGGCGAGCGGCATAGTGCGGTATCGCGATCGCCGGGTGTCGGTCAACGGCAAGGTCTTTTTCGATCACACGCGAGTCATTGAGACGCAACACGCCGTAGCACCTCGGCATGGGTACATATACACCACACTGTATCTAGAGGACGGGAGTGGACTATTCGGGTATCACTCATTCGACATCTTGGGGCAGCCCATTACGGAATATTGCTTTGGGATTTACTTGGACGTGAACGGCAATAGCCTGTTTCTAAACGAAACCGAGCTCGACCAATTGGAATTGGATGACGACCGCGTCACGAAAAGCTGGCGTATGTATTGGCGCTCCGCAGATTTCTCCATAACGGCGAATGTCGCGGTAAAGCGCAACCCGATCCTCCAAATATGGGGCTCGCCCGACGTGCCAACGACGCGCCAAGGCTTCAGCATAATTCCGTTAGTCCTGGACGCCTCCGTTCACCTACGAAATGCTGGATCGTCGCGAGTACTACGGGGTCGCGGGCTTGCTGAGTACTTCAACGCCGATTTATGGCCAACCAACGCCACGACCACAGCTGCCTAATCTCCCGGACTATCCCCTTGGTTCACACTCAATACTTGGATTGGAATGGACCCGTTCACTTTGGCGTTCTCCGTTAGAAGCCGTAGCTAATGTCGTTGTTACCCTTGGAATTGGGAGCAAATTATGAGCAGACAAGCCGAGATTCTCGATGGCCTTTACGAGAACGTGCTGAATGGGCTGGCGCCTGCGACGATTGAACTAACCAACGAAGCACTGGCGCTCCACATGGATCCCCTGGCACTACTCTATGATGCGTTGATACCGGCACTTGAGGAAGTCGGCAAATTGTTTGAAACGGGCGAGTATTTCGTTCCGGAAATGCTTATCGCGGCGCGTGCGATGCAAGGTTCGATGGCCATTCTTAAGCCATTGATCGTGGCGACCGGCTTTCAGCCGATCGGCACATTCGTGATGGGTACAGTCAAAGGCGATGTTCATGACATAGGCAAGAATCTGTGCAACATCATGCTCGAAGGAGCGGGGTTCAAACTTATCGACCTTGGAGTCAATGTTGCGCCACAGGTATTTGTCAACGCAATCATCGAGCATGAACCGGATGCTGTCGGAATGAGTGCCTTTCTTACGACAACCATGCCGATGTTAGAGACGACTATAAAGCTCATCGACAAGGCGGGGCTGCGAAACAAGACGACAATACTGGTTGGAGGCGCGCCTGTTACCCAAGAGTACTGCGACTACGTTGGCGCCGATGGTTACGCGCGTGATGCGAACGCAACGGTACGCTTGACCAAGAAGCTGATGGGCATTTCAACTAAGGAAATGGTCTAGTCCTGTGCGCTGATCTGCGCTACCGACGATTGGAGAAGGAAAATGAACAGTAACGAGAGGCTTCTGACAGCTTTCCGAGGTGGAACGCCGGATCGAGTGCCCGTATCCCCCTGGATTTCGTTGCGCATGTTTGAGGTGATAACCGGTAAATCACCGAAGCAGTTTCTTGATGAATTTGTAGAAGATCCAGGCAATTCTGTAATAAAGATCCAAGAAGACCTGGGACTAGATCCGATTCTGATCACTTTCCAGGAATTTGAGGACGAGGTAGTTGACTGGCCGAAACGCTATCTTCAATGGGCACCGCAGGCATTTGAAAACTGGAAAGTAGAAACTGAAATTAGCGATCGAGAAGGCAACAATTACACTGTTCACCGAACGATTACGACGCCCAGAGGGAAACTAACAAGCGCGTACCGCGCCGAAAGGTATCAGAAATGGACGAGTGAGTATCTCATAAAGGATGAAAGTGACCTTGAACTCTTGAAGTATCGTCCGGACCCGAAGTATTTGGATGTTTCACGGCTCGCAGAGTTAGTGAGAAAAGTCGGCAAGCGTGGCACGGTCCTCCACAATTTCCAGGGAGCGTGGTATGACGCTTGCACTTTGAGGGGTTTGGTCACCGTTAGCATGGACATATATGATCGCCCTGATTGGCTGCATCGCTACATGGAGACTATCTCCGACTACCTTGAGCGGCTTTTAGCAAAAGTGCTGGAAAGTGGGCTTGAAGTCATACTGCTTGACCAAAGCTGGGTGGGAGCCGGCTTGTCACCCAAGGTTTTTAACGAGTTTATCTTGCCGCAGGATCAGCGACTCATTCGCCTGATACATGGCAAGAGAGTTATTGTTGATTATCATAACTGTGGCCGCGTGACAGCATTGCTGGAAGCTATGGCGGCAACCGGAGCCGATGTGCTGGAACCGTTAACGCCACCGGTCCTGAATGGGGATATTGAACTCGCTGATGCGAAAAAGCGCGTGGGCAAGAATACGGCCTTATATGGTGCATTCAATGAAAGAGTTCTATCCAGCGACAATCCCGACGATGTAGTTCAAGAGGTTCATCGCTGTATTGACGCCGGTGCGCACGGAGGTGGTTACGCTATTCGTGGTGCAGGTCAAATATTTGATGCAAAACTGAAAAACATCGAGTTGATGAGCAAGGAAGTGGCTCGTTATGGTAGTTACAAGTGACTAGTTGTGAACGGGCGCCGAAATTTGACCATCCCGGTCAATCCTAGAAGCCTGTTGACGTCGCACCACAAATACGTCATCGCGCCCGCAGGTGCGTGACTGAATTTTTGCGGACCTAAGTACATCAGCGAGTTGTGCTCCGCAAAAATCGGATTCATTGATCGATCCGTCGACCGGAAAGAGGACTGCTGGGCAGTATGGCATGATTGACCCATGGCATTGATCCCGAGAATCTTGATCCAGCTGATCGGCGGTTGTCGCTACCTGATGGGACGGCTCGCCGGCTTTCGTTACCGCGGCATCACCCGACGATTGATAGCGCTGGGCCTTGAGTTTCACCGTCACGCGGCCGACTAGGAGTTCGACTTCACCATGTCGCGCCAGCGATCGTCAGCACGCCCAAGCGACTCGATTCCGCTTTGCGTCCCAGCCGCCGAAATGCGCCGCCAGTGTGCGTGGGCGGTCAAGTTTGGAGTGGATCTGGCCGAGATCGCACGTGCACTGAATCTATCTCCCTCAGCATTCACCGAGCGTGGCACACGCGACGTGAATCTCGCGGACTAATTCCGGGTGCTAGAGCGCCTGCAGATCGCCAGCCACGACGAAGGCTGGGGGCTTTCCAAGCGCGCGCTGCTGCTCGGATCCACCGAACTCGTGCTGTCGAACCTCGCGCACTGCAAAACACTGCTCGAGGCCATGCGGGCGGTCGCGCACACTTACAACCTACTTCATCGGGGTCTGTACAACCGGGTCGCACAGCGCAAGGGCCGGATCGTGTACACCATCGATGATCGCCGCTTCCCGTACACCCGTCACACAGACCATGCGTACGTTCGGCTCATGATGGAGTGGGTACTGATCTACCTGCATGGCCTGCAGGGATGCCTGAGAGCCGTCGTGACGAAGAGCGCCCAGTTCAATCGACACGACTATCTTAAGTTCTGGTCCGTGCCCATCCGCTGGCGCGCACCCTACTACGCACTCAGTTTCGACGAGTCGGCCGCGCATACACCGGTTGAATACCACGGCCCAACACCATCCGCACCGCGCATATACCGCCGGATCCTTGATCTCATCGATCATCGTCAGAATGTGACAGCGTACGCGCGCAGCTTGACTGAACAAGTGCTCGAAGCCCTCGATGAGAGCGCGTACGACCAGACCAGCGTGGCTCGACGGCTAGGTGTCAGCGTCGCAACGGTGCGTCGGCGGCTCAAAGAGGAGCGGCAACCGCCATTTCGCACCCTCCAGGAACGCGCGCTCAACCGCACCGCTCGCACCCTGCTGCGCAATCGGCATCATCCTGAGGACATCGCCGAGCGGCTCGGGTTCAGTGATGGTCACAGTTTCGTGCGCACGTTCAAGCGCTGGAACAACACGACACCCAGCCATTACGCCAGAACGGCCCATCAGCCGTCACCGACGCGGGCGGCGACACTGAGGAGTGATTGACATGTACAAGCCGACTTCTCGCCGAATCCTAATCACCGGCGCCGCCAACGGCATCGGGGCCGGCCTCGCCCGACTATTCGCGGCGGACGGACACGAATTAATCATCACCGACCTCGACGGCGACGCTGCAGCGGAGGTCGCGAAGCAAATTGCCTCGGCTGGCGGCCGCGCACGCAGTGTCCGGCTCGAAATCACGAGCAGTTCCGACATCGCCTCCGCTGTCGACGCTGCGGGCGCCATCGACGTGCTTGTCAACAACGCGGGGCTGCAGCACGTTGCACGCCTCGAGGATTTCCCGGCTGATCGCTGGCACTTCCTGATCAGCGTACTGCTGTCGGGGGCCGCCGACATGATGCGCGCGGTGCTGCCCGGGATGCGCCAGCGTGGCTTCGGCCGCATCGTCAACATCGGTTCGATCCACGGTCTCGTCGCTTCGCCGTTCAAGAGCGCCTACGTCGCGGCGAAGCACGGATTGATTGGACTATCGAAGTCAGTCGCGCTCGAAAACGCGGACTTGGACATCACAGTCAACACGATTTGTCCGGCCTATGTGCGCACTCAGCTCGTGGATCGCCAGATCGCCGCGCAGGCGCGCGCACATGGTCTCTCTGAGGAGCAGGTCGTGAACGAGGTACTGTTAGCGCCCATGCCCAAGAAGGCCTTCGTCACGGTAGAGGAAATCCACGACCTCGCCGCCTATCTCATCAGCGCTGCGGCGCGCAACGTGACCGCGCAGGCCATCGCCATCGATGGGGGCTGGACGGCCCGCTGAGTGCGTAATTCACGCGATGTCGGTCCAGCATTTCACGGCATGTCGGTCCAGTTCGTGAGGTAGGACAACCACAGGGTACCGTGGTCTCTTTTCGACGGGAAAGGAGATCAGCGGGGGCCCAAGCGAGGTTGTCTGTGCGCAAGATTCGAGAGATTTTACGGCTTCGGGCCGAGGTTTTTAGCGAAGGGGAAATTGCCCCGCAACGTCGGGGTTGCCCGTTCCAGCATTCAGATTTGCTTGTGGCGTGCCGAACGAGCCGGAGTCGGTTGGCCGCCGGCCGCCGATCACGACGATGCGGCGATCGAGGCGCTGCTGTATCCGCGGGCGAAGTCCGGCATCGAGGTTCTACCGACACCGGATTTTGAGTGGATCGAGCGGGTACTGCGGCGCAAACACGTGACGCGTCGGCAATTGTGGCGCGAGTACCAGGCGCAGCACCCCGAAGGGGTCAAGTACACCGCGTTTTGCATGAAGTTCCGGCAGTGGCGCGCCAAACGCCGCGTCACCATGAACCTGTGCGTGGCAAAGTCTGAAGTTGTGCCATAGATTCGTTGATTATCCAAGTCTTGATACCATCGCCCTAATCGCTACGACGTCGTAATGCACGACTTCGCGATTATCTTCCTCCACCTCGTCACGAGCTGCGTCAGGCTCATCCGGCCCGGCAGCACCCCGTTCGTCACCCGCTGGAAGCCGCGACCAAACTCGATACGCGTCCCGCATTACTCACGCAGCGCGAACTTCTTATTTGAAAAGCGGCGGAATTTTGGACGCTGGTGTTTTCATTGCGCGCCAAATCGCTCATTAGACCGGCCATTTGTTACTCCTTCGAGCACCTGGCTATTTTCCAGGTGGTCTCTTGGCGGCCGTCTGGCCCGGTTCGAGTCGCGCGAAGTCATTGATTTAAAAAGTGATCGGTGCGCGCCCGGAGAGATTCGAACTCCCGACCACCTGGTTCGAAGGCTGGAACTCGATCAACCGTAACACATTGTTTTCACGAGATAAACTAGGTCAGCGCCGTCCAATATATTTGCCAGATACGGCCAGATAAGCACCTGAATTCCCTAGATACCGCCTTGTAATATTGGACGCATTTCGAGGCCAGGTTGCGGATCTTAAGTAGACTTGTCTCACACACACCCAAGCGCCTAGAGTAACGCCATGGATTGGCAGCAATACATCCAAATCACACCAAGCGTGCGCAGTGGCAAACCCTGCATTGTCGGCACCCGCATTACGCCCGCGGATGTCCTCGATTACCTTGCTGGCGGCATGAGCGAGGCGGAAATCCTCAGGGATTTTCCGAGCCTGAAACCTGAGCACATCCGCGCAGTCCTTGCCTACGCCGCCGAGCGGGAGCGTCGCTACGCAAGCCACACCGCCGCGTGAGGCTACTTTTCGACGAGAATCTCAGCCCCCGCTTGATGCGGGCAATCGCGGACATGCGGCCTGAGAGCACGCACGTCGAATCCATCCAACTGCGGGGCGAGACTGACCAGGCAATATGGCAGTACGCTCGCGCGCACGAATACGCGATCGTCACGAAGGACGACGATTTTCGGGCGCTCGCATTCGTCCGAGGAGCTCCGCCGAAGGTTATCTGGCTTCAGGTCGGCAACACCTCGACGACGAGCATCGCCACGGTGCTACGCGACAGCGCATCCGAGATAGCCGCTTTTGACGCCGATCGAGTCGCGGCCTTGCTCGTCCTGCGACGCTGACGATTTGGCGATTGATCGCCAACTTCACGGTTACCGACCGTCGGTCGCCTCCGCGGGCGATTTCGCCGAACATCGCTGGAAACGGCCTGCGGGACGAACTTTCCTGACGGCGATCTGGCGACGTTGCGTCGCTCGATCTGCGAGAATCTCTTTCCGCTCGGCGACCACATCCAATTCATTTCGGCCCACGGTCCGACGTCGACATTCGGCACGGAGCGTCGCACCAACCCGTCCCTGCCCGAGACTCGGCTGTTTCGCGGCCGACGCGGCCGCCCGCGCGCAAGGCTAGAATGATGTCCGTGACGAATCCAGGTCGCAATGATCTCTGCCCCGTTCTGTTCAAAAACTCCGACGCAATCACGCCGCCGCTCGTTGGTAGAAGTTGAGCATTCCGCCTAAGCGCATTCGGCGATGAATGCGCTCGGACTTTGACGATGAAAGGCGGGGCGGTACGATCAATTGGTTGCCGAGGCCTTGATGGTTGCGCTCGCGATGATAGTGCGCCATGTAATCGTGCACGGCACCGCGGAGCATCGGCCCACCGATCGGTATCAGTTTCGATAGGCAGTCGTTCCTTATGGATCTGACGAACCGTTTCGCGAATGCATTATCGC
>Ga0307373_10001670_pt1 | contig 41321 bp, 36 predicted proteins | sample OX2MG_FD_202534 | JGI IMG/M metagenome (GOLD analysis project Ga0307373, IMG submission 202534) | Soil microbial communities from Risofladan, Vaasa, Finland - OX-2 | ecosystem: Environmental > Terrestrial > Soil > Coastal area > Acid sulfate soil | place: Finland: Risofladan, Vaasa | collected...
CGGGTTGCCTTGCTATGCTGAAACACCCAGAGCCGTGCTCCGTATTGGTAGGAGATATGCCCGCTAGGAGTTACCGATAGTGTCCTTGACCCGCTTTGCCATCACTCGGCCCGTCATCACCGCGATGCTCTTCATCGCCCTCGCCGTTTTTGGGGCCATTTCGTTGACAAGGCTCGGACGCAGCTCCAATCCTCCGGGCACAACTTTTCCGGTCGTCGTGGTCGAAGCGAGTTATCCGGGCGCATCGCCTCAGGATATGGAGAAGCTGGTCATCAAGCCGATCGAGGACCAGATGGACGGCGTGGAAGGGCTCGACCAACTTAGCGCGACCGCTCAAGAAGGCACGGCCGCGGTCGTCATACAGTTCAAGCTCGGCACCAATCTAGATTTGGCGGCGGTCGACGTGCAGCGGCGCGTGGATACCGCGCGCGTGTACATGCCGGCCGACCTCAATCCGCCCTACGTTTATAAAAACGGCGCGACGCAGCCGTTGCTCGATATCGCCGTCAGTTCGAATTCCTTGAGCCAGGCGCAGATCGCCGACGTCGTCAACAATCAGGTCGAACCGCTGATCAAGGCGATTCCCAACGTCCAAACCGTCGACGTGTACGGCGCCGCCGATCGCGAATTTCACGTCGAGCCCAGCCCGACGCGGCTGATGGGCGCGAACGCCACCCTTTCGGACGTCTTTAACGCGGTGGCGAGTAACAACCTCAACGTTCCGGGCGGCATCCTCACGCAACCGACGCGCGAGGCGACGGTCTCGATTCATTCGTACATCGACCACGCGTCGGATCTGCTGGGCGTCCCACTCTTGGTGCCCGGTAGCTCCAATAAAAATTTACGCGTCGGCGACGTTGCAAACGCATTCGATAGCCACATCGAGATGCGCTCGATTTCAACCTACAACGGCAAGCCGCGCGTCTATCTGAGCATCGGGCGCACCATCGATTCGGACGAGATCACCACCACGCAGGTCGCGCGTGAAAAACTCAAGACGATCGAGGCGCAGTTCCCGCAGTTGCACTTCCACGAGATCGACGCTCCGGCCGACTATACCGCGCAATCGCTCCTGGGCGTGTGGCAATCGCTGATCGAAGGCATCGTCCTGACCGCAATCGTCATGATGCTGTTTCTGCACGCGTGGCGGAACGCCGTGGTTGTGCTGGTGGCGATTCCCACCTCGATTCTCTCGACGTTCATCCTCATGAATCTGTTCGGTTTTCACATCGACTCGATGTCGATGATGGGACTCTCGCTGATCATCGGGATATTAGTCGACGACTCCATCGTCGTCTTAGAGAATATTACGCGTCATCGAGATTTGGGTGAAGACCCGATGAGCGCCGCGATCAACGGGCGCTCGGAGATCGGGAGTGCTGCGATCGCGATCACCATGGTCGACGTCGTGGTGTTCCTTCCGATCGCGTTCTTGCCGGGCATCGTGGGCGAATACCTCAAGGAATTCGGCGCCGTCGTCGTGATCGCCACGCTGTTCTCGCTCTTGGTATCGTTTACGCTCACGCCGCTGCTGGCGGCGAAATGGAGCGTCAGGAAACGCTCCGAAGCGCCGCCGAAATGGCTCCGGGCCCTCGACAACATCAAGGTCGATATCGGTTTGCTCTTGCTCGGGGCCGGCCTCTTCGCGCTCGGCGACGTGACGCAAATCACGCTTCTTAACGTCGTCGGCGTATTTATCGGCGCGCTGTTGATACTCAATTGGTTCGTCCATCGGTACGAGCGGTTTCTCAACTATTATCGCTCGGTGCTCTTGCCGTTCGGATTGGAGCACGGAACCTTCGTCGTGTTCGTTTGCGTCCTGCTGTTCGCGAATGCGATCTCCTTGGTTGCCGGAGCTGGGAAGGCCACGATGGTGGTCGATGGCGCGGTCCTCCTAGGATTGTTCGTTTGCTACGGTATCGCGCGCTTTTTGCGCCGCTCCAAGCGTTCCACAGGGTTCGCAACGCTCGGAACGCATCGCGGCATCACCATCGCGACGATCGTCATCCCGCTGGTCCTGGGCGTCTCGATGGTGGCGCTCGGTCCGGTGAATTTCGATTTCCTTCCCGCCGAACAGAACGGCGCAATCGACATGACGGTCACCTATCCGCCGGGGACGCCGATTGCGACGACCGACAAATACGTCGTGCAGCTCGAGGACGCGGTGATGAAGCTCGACGGCATCAAGTCTGTGAGCTCGACGGTCGGGCGCAAGCCTTCCGGGCACGGTAGCTCGATCGGCGGCAACTACGCCACCCTCAACGCGACGATGCAAGACAATCGGCGCGGCGATACCAACACGACGGCCGGGAAGATTCGCAAGCTTGCCTATCTGGTTCCGGGCGGCGTGCTCCAGGTCGCCGGCGACAGCGGCAACGGCTCCGCGATCTTCTACGCGCTTACCGGCCCCGAGAACGAAATTGGACCAGCCGCCGAAAAGGTCGCGCAGTTCTTGCGCGATACTCCCGGCTCGGTGAACGTGCAAACGTCGGCCGAGGTCGCGGCGCCGCGTTTGAACGTCGACGTGAATGCGGGCAAGGCCGAATTGCTCGGCGTCTCCCCGTCCGATGCGGCGAACGTCGCTCGTATTGCGGTCGACGGCGCGGTTGCCACCAAGGTGCGCACTCCCAACGGGCTCATCGACGTACGCGTTCAGTATCCGCGGGCCGATCGTAGCGAGGTCTCGCAGCTCGAGAACGTGCGAGTCCGGGCGGCCGACGGTACGCTGGTACCGCTTTCGGATGTCGCCACGTTCACGTGGACGCTCGCACCGACGAAAATCGAGCGTTTGAATCGGCAACGCGTCGTCAACGTGCTGGGCGACGTGCTGCCCGGATACTCGCTGGGCGCGGTCACGAGCCCGCTCGAGCGCAGGCTGCGGCAGCCCGGATTCTTACCGCAGGGAGTCGGCCTCACCGCGCAAGGCAATTCGAAATTCATGGAAGAGACGATGTCCAACATGCTTCTGGCGCTGGCACTCTCGTTCACGCTGGTCTACATGCTGATGGTCATCCTCTACGGCTCGTTCTTCGAGCCGTTGATCGTGATGTTCTCGGTCCCGCTCGCGATCATCGGGGCGTTGATCTTCCTGGCGCTGATGGGACGGCTACAGCCGCAGCAGGGCCAATCGTTGAACATCATCTCGATGCTCGGTATCGTCATGCTCTTCGGATTGGTTGCCAAGAACGGCATCCTGTTAGTCGATTACTCCAATACGCTCGTAAAACGCGGTATGCGCGTGCGCGACGCGGTCTTGCAAGCCGCCACGACGCGTTTTCGCCCGATCGTCATGACGACCGCGGCGATGATTTTCGGTATGCTTCCGCTTGCATTGGGATTCGCCGAAGGCGGCGAATGGAGGCAGGCGATCGGCACCGTGATCATCGGCGGTTTAATCAGCTCGCTCGTTTTAACGCTCTTCCTCGTGCCGATGATTTATAATAGTTGGATGGGGTCGTTCGAGCGACGCGCCGATCGGCGAGCTCTACGTGAGGAATTGGGACCGATTCCAGCCTCCACGGTGTAGATGCTTTTAGCCTGAGGTTTTGCTGGGTATAGACCAGCCGATGAAGAGCAAGATTGTACGCTTCCTGGGCGTGGCCACCGCAGCCGCGCTCCTCGCCCAGCCGGCGATCGCGCTGGCAAATCCGGTCACCGTCGTCGTGAACGGCTCGCAGATGCAGTTCGACCAGCCGCCGATCGAGCAGGCCGGCCGCGTATTCGTACCGCTCCGCGGCGTGTTCGAGCGGCTCGGTGCGACCGTGGTGTATTCGAACGGCCTGATCAATGCAACCGGAAACGGACGCTCGATCTCGCTGCATATCGGATCGACGCAGGCGACGGTGAACGGGCAAACGCAGTATCTCGACGTGGCACCGTTCGAAGTCGGAGCGAGAACGCTGGTTCCGTTGCGGTTCGTCGCGCAGGCGCTCGGCGCGGCCGTCAGCTGGGACCAAGCGAGTTCGACCGTCACCATCAATGGATCGGGCAACGGGTCCGGCGGAGCGGCTCCGGCGCAAAACAACCTGTCATTCGCGCTTACGGCGAAGCGTCCGACGGGCAACGTTCAAACGGCCTACCCGGCTATCCATGCCGCGTTTAGCGAACCGGTCAACCGCAATACCCTGCGCGTGGCGATCGACGGTCGCGACGTAACGGCGAACGTCTATGCGAATCCGAACGGGTTTGACGTGACGCCGCCCTTCGCGCTTTCAAGCGGCACGCACCACGTGCGCGTGACCGGAACGACGCAAGCCGGGGCAAGCTTTGCCACCGGTTGGGCATTCAACAGTGGCGCGGCAACTTCCCAAAACTACATTCGCGCGTTGCAGCCGCAGGCCGGCGGCGTCGTACCGTCGAGCTTCGCCCTAACCGGGCGGACCCTGCCGGGATCGCAGGTCCACATCGTGGCCACGGGTCAAGCCTCGGCCATGGGAGGCCTCCTCCAAGTTGGAACGGGCACGTTCCAGACCGATACGACGGCGGACGGTAACGGTGTCTTTCGCGCCAACATCTCGATCAATGCGGTCAACGGCGGGAGCGTCCGCGTGCTCATTCAATCGACCGCACCGGGTGGCGCCTCGATCGAGCGTTCCTTCAACTACAGCACGTAGCGCTTCCGGGCGCTTCGGGGGAACGCGTTGAGCGCTCCCGAAGCGCCGCTGCATGCAAGTCGATCTTTGGACCGATGTCGCGTGCCCGTGGTGCTACATCGGCGTTTCGCGTTTCGAGCGTGCGCTGGCGCAGGCGGGCGTGGACGTTGCGTTGCGCATCCATCCATACCAACTCGACCCCGAAGCCCCTATCCCGGGAGTCCCCGCGATCGACCGCTACCGGCGCAAATTCGGCGATGAAGCCGAGGCGATCGTCGAACGCGTCACCTCGACGGCGCGTGCCGACGGCCTCGATTTCGATCTCGAGCGGGCGATTACGGCAAATACCTTCGATGCGCATCGCGCGATCGCATACGCGCAGCGGCTCGGGAAGGGCTCCGAGCTCGAACGCTCGCTCTACCATGCGTACTTTGCCGAGGGGCTCGATGTGAGCGATCGCAACGTGTTGGCGGATCGCGCCGCAAGCATCGGCATCGATCGCGAGCAGATTGCTGCGTATCTCGACGGCGACGCCGGCGTCGACGACGTGCGGCGAGAACTCATGCAGGCGATCGAGATCGGTATTACCGGGGTACCGTCGTTTCTCTTTAACGGCGAGTTTATGGTGCCGGGCGCGGTCGACGAGCAGAGTTTCGTACGAATACTTCGGCAGATGCAGGCCATGCCGGGCGACCGGCCGTGAGCCGGCGGGCTTTGGTTACGGGCGCCGCGTCGGGCTTGGCCGCGGGTATCGCCCCGGAGCTTGTGGCTGCGGGATTCGAACTGGTTGCGATCACGTACCGAACGACGCCCCCGGACCAAACGCTGGCCGCGATTCGCGCGGCCGGGGCGGATGCGACGGCAACGCGCGTCGATTTTCTCGACGACGAGCGAACGATCGCCTCCACGCTCGACACCTTGGTGCGCGAGAGCGGCCCCTTCGACACGCTCGTCCATGCGGTAGGCCCGCTCGTCGTGCGGCCGTTCGAACGGACGACGATGGCGGAGTACCATGAAATGTTCGACGGCAACGTTCGCAGCGCGGTGTTGTGCGCGCACGCGCTCCTGCCTTCGATGCGCGAGCGCCGATTCGGGCGCGTCGTATTCTTCGGCATGAACGGCGCAAGCCAAACGGTTCCGTTCCGCGGCTTCTCGTTACATCAAGCCGCAAAGAGCGCGGTGGTAGCGTTCGCGCGCTCCTTGGCGCTCGAAGAAGCGGGCTACGGTATCACCGTCAACGTCATCGAGCCGGGCGACATTCGTCAAAAGAGCATCGATCGCGCTCGAGCGCGAGAATTGATTGCCGGCACCCCTCGCGGACGGCCGGGAAGCTACCAAGACGTCGCCGATACCGTGCGCTTCCTGGTCGACGCCGATCGCGATTTCATCACCGGTGCCGTGATCGGCGTTACCGGGGGGTTGAAGGGGGCCGCCGAGCGAAACGCGTCGGACCAATGAAATACCGCGATGAATCCGATGGGCACCGCTCCTTTGCGCTGCCGGGGGCCCGCTTGCAGTATGGGCCCGACAAGCTCGTAGACGTCCTCCACATCGATCTCTTTCTCGAACCGCGCTTGCCGGAACGCCGGCTCGATGGGATCTGCACGACGACGGTGCGCGCGCTCGACGAACCGGTCGGCGCGCTTACGCTCGATGCGATCGATCTCGAGATCGAATCGGTCCGGCGCGACGGAGCACCGTTGCAATTCGTGCGTCGAGACGGCTCGTTGCAGATCAGCTTCGAGCCCGCCATCGCTCCCGGTGAGGAAGCGGCCTTTGCGGTAACGTATCGCGCGAACGATCCGCGCCACGGATTGTTTTTTATCGCGCCGTCGGAAGCGTACCCGGAGAAGGTCGCACACGCGTGGACGCAGAGCCAGGATCAGAACGCGCGCTATTGGTTTCCGTGTTTGGATTACCCGCACGCCAAGCAGTCGACCTCGACGACGATCGTCGTCCCGAAAGGCACGTTTGCGCTGGGCAACGGCGCGCTCCTCGAGCGCAAGGATGCCGAGCGGACGACGACGTTTACCTACCGGCAGGACGTACCGCATAGCACGTACCTCATCACGCTGGTGGTTGGACCTTTCGTCGAGATCGAGCAGCGGGCGGCAGGCGAGCGGGCGGTCCCGGTGTGGTACTACGTGCTGCCGGGGCGCGAGGCCGATGGCGAACGTGCTTTCGGCAATACTCCGCGCATGATCGACGCGTTCGAAGAACGGATCGGCACGCCGTACCCGTTCGCGCGGTATTCGCAGATCGCCGTTGGCGATTTCATCTTCGGCGGCATGGAGAATACGTCGGCCACCACGCAGACCGATCGGACGCTCCACGACCAGACGGCACACTTGGATTTTTCGAGCGATCCGTTGGTTTCGCACGAGCTGGCCCATCAGTGGTTCGGCGATTTACTCACCTGTCGCGACTGGTCGCAGGCGTGGCTCAACGAAGGCTTCGCCACCTATTTCGAGTGCGTGTGGCGCGAAGCGGATCTGGGTTATGACGAATACCTGTACGACGTATTCGGATGCGTCGCGCGATACATCGACGAAGACGCCACGCGCTACCGGCGGCCGATCGTCTGCAATCGCTTCCGCGACCCGATCGAACTCTTTGACCGGCACCTCTATGAAAAAGGTGCCGCGGTCTTGCATATGCTCCGCGGGGAATTGGGCGACGCACGTTTTTGGCGTTCGATCCGGCACTACGTTAAACAGAACGCCGGCCGCAACGTCGAAACGATCGATTTCATCCGCGCGATCGAAGAGACCACCGGCCGCAACATGCGCGAGTTTTTCGACCGGTGGGTCTTTAGCTCCGGACATCCGGAGATCGAGATGCAGACGGCGTGGGATTCGAAGCGCAAGAGCCTCACGCTCACGATCGACCAAAAGCAACACATCGACGCGGAGCATCCGGCGTATACTTTCGATGTAGAAATCGGTATATGTGCGAGCGCTCCCGACCCCCTTACGAGCGACCGCGGCCACGCACCGCTGCCGGGAGAGCGACGGATACGCGTACGCGTCGAGCGCGCGCATGAAACCGTAACCGTTCCGCTGGAGAACGAACCGCAACTCGTGCGCTTCGATCCGGGGGCGTTCCTTTTGGGCAGCATCACCTACACCGGCGCGGCGGATAGCGCGGCGGCGTCGCTGCGCGGCGATCCGGATCCGATCGCGCGAATTCGCGCGGCGCGGGCCTTGGCCAAAGACGGTTCGCATGCCGCGCGTCAAGGATTGAGCGACGCCTTCGCCCGCGATCCGTTTTGGGGCGTACTCGCGGAAGCGGCGGCGGCGATCGGCGCAACCAAAAGCACCTGGGGGATGGAGTTGTTACTTGGAGCGTTGACGCACGCCCACCCCAAAGTGCGCGTTGCCGTGGCTGCGGCTCTGGGCGCGTATCGCGAACGGGCCGTCGCATCGGCATTGCTCGCTCCGGCGAGTTCGGATGCATCGTACTTCGTGCGGGCCGCCTCGCTGACGGCGCTTGGAAAGACGCGCGACGACCGTGCGTTTGCGATCCTCGAGCGCGCTTTGGCCGAACGAACGTGGAATGCGGTCGTCGAAGCCGGAGCGGCCCGCGGCCTCGCCGAGCTCGCCGATCCGCGCGCGACTTCGCCGTTGATCGATGCCTCCAAGCTCGGGAGAGATGAAGGTTTGCGCCGCGCCGCCGCATCGGCGATCGGACGTCATGCGTCGCTGGTTGAATCCGAGCGCACGGCGTGCGTCGACGCGTTGGCGCGCCTCATCGATGACGAGATGTTCTTGGTGCAACTAGCGGCTATCGGCGCCGCGGAGACGCTGGAGGACGCGCGCTTGTTACCGGCGCTCGATCGGCTCGCCGATAGCGCGTTCGACGGACGCGTCCGCCGAGACGCCACCGAAGCGGCCGCGCGCATTCGCGAAAGCAAAAAGGTCCCAGCTCAGGTGAGTTCGTTGCGAGACGAACTCGATACGGTACGTGAAGAACAACGCAAGATCCAGGATAAGATCGAAGCGCTCTCGCCGCGGTCGTAGGCGCCGCCTCATCGCTCTGCTCGGGCTCGTCGTCGCGATCGCGGCGTTCTTCGTGCTGCGCCGGACGCACCAACCCGCGAAGCCCGCAGCGCAACGGAGTCCCGTCGCGACGCCTGCGGCGATCGCGCGCGCAACGCCCACCCCCGCGTCTTGGACGGCGGGCGAACGAGCGCGTCTTCGCTCCCAATTGCACGCGGCGTTCGCCCCGGCGCTCGCCGGAGCCGATCGGTGGAGCCTCGCGGTCTTCGATGCCCGCGGCCATGCCATCTTCGAAGATCACGACACCACCGCGGCTACTCCCGCGTCGGTGCAGAAGCTGATCGTCGCGTCGGTAGCGCTCGATCTGCTGGGGCCATCGTACCACTTTCATACGATCGCCTCCGCGCTGGGCCCGATCGCATCGGACGGTACGTTGGCGGGCAATCTTTGGATCGCGGGCTCGGGAGACCCATCGCTGCGCAGTAACGATCTCGCCGCCGGGGTTGCCGCACTGCAACGCGCCGGCTTGCGACGGATCGGCGGCGATCTTGCCATCGATGCGAGCGCGCTGCATGGGCCGGAAATCAATCCTTACTGGGATAGCGCGGATGCCAACGAGGATTACGACGCGCCGACCAGCGCGATCTCGCTCGATGAAGATACCGCCGAATTTCGGGTTTACGGGCAGGCGCCCGGCCAAGCGGCGCGAGTGGTCGTCGTGCCCGCGAGCGGCGCCATCCATCTGCGTGGCGAGGTTGCTACGAGCAACTCCAGCGACGATGTGATCATCGCGGCCGATCTGGCGGCGAATCACTTTCGGCTCGACGGTACCATTCCGGCCGCGGTGGAAGAGAAATTCTGGCTTCCGGTGCATGGCATTCCGCGGTACGTCGGAGCGGTCGTGCAACGCATGTTGCTCGACCGCGGGATCGCGACCGCGAAACAACCGGTCGTGGAACGCGCGCCGCTGGAAAGCCAAGTGCTCTGGGACCACCGATCTGCGGATCTGCGAACGCTCGAACGACATATGCTCTATGTCTCCGATAATCACTACGCGGAGCAGTTGCTGCGCACGGTCGGATTGCAGGACGGGAGCGCGGGCGACGATCGCGGCGGCATCGCGACGGAGTGGCGGTTCCTCCGCCGGCACGCGATCCCGACCCCGGGGCTTCACGTCGTCGACGGAAGCGGGCTCGCTCGCGTCAATCGCGTCTCCGCACTGACCATCGCCTCGGTGCTTGCCTATGATGAATCCCGCGGGCCGTTGCACTCGTTGTACGATCTGCTACCGGAAGGGGGACGCGACGGGACCCTCACCGATTACGACTTCACCAGTGCCCTCGGCCGCGTCCGAGCCAAGACCGGCCATATCACGGGCGTATCGTCGTTGGCCGGCTACGTCAATACGCGCCACCACGGGCGCGTGATCTTCGCGTTCCTCATCAACGGGTCGCCAGGCGACCCGGATTCGGCGATCGTACGTGCCGTCGATCGCATCTCGACGTTTTAGAACGGTTAGGAAAGTTCCATGGAGCCGATGCTCGACCGCGATATCCTCGAACGCCTCATTTCACGAGCGCTGCGCTCCGGCGGCGCGTATGCGGACGTTTTCTGCGAACGGCGGCATACGGTCGCCTATCGGCTCCAAGACGGAAAACTCCACGACGGTTCGTATTCGATCACGCAAGGGGTCGGGATTCGCGTCATCGTCGGTGAGACGGCGGGCTACGCGTACTCCGACGATCTCTCGATCGAGGCGCTGTTGCGGGCGGCCGATGCCGCCTCGCTCGTCGCGCGTTCTTCGCCGAACGGAAGCGAACGGCGCATCGATCTCACCGGCGTCCAAGTACCGGCGATCTACGACCGCTCGCGCCGCGAGCACGCACCCTCGGAACGCTACGCGGACTTGCTCTCGCGAGCCGACATCGCCGCGCGCGCTTACGATCCGCGCATCGTGGCGGTGAACGCGCACGTTGTCGACGAGTTGCAAGACGTATGGATCGCCTCGAGCGATGGGCGGCTCGCAACCGATCATCGTCCCATGGTAACGTTGGGCATCCAGGCGATCGCCAGCGCGCATGAGGAGCGCGGCTCGGGGTACGCGGCCGACGGCGGTCGTACGTCGCTTGCGTATTTTGAAAGCGTCACGCCCGAAGAGCTTGCGTCGGAAGCCGCGCGCATCGCGGCGATCAACGTGGATGCGGTTCCGGCGCCGGCCGGAGAGATGGCGATGGTCGTCGGCGCGGGCGGCGGCGGCGTCTTGCTTCATGAAGCCGTCGGCCACGGGCTCGAGAGCGATTTTAACCGTCAAGGCACCTCACTCTACAGCGGCCGGGTCGGCGAACGCGTGGCGAGCGAATTGGTGACGATTTACGATGACGGGAATTTGCAAGACGAGCGCGGCAGCGTGAGCGTCGATGACGAAGGCATCGCGGGAGCGCACAAGGTGCTGGTTGAGGACGGGATCCTGCGCGGCTACATGCAGGATCGTCATAACGCGAAGCTGATGGGCGTCGCGCCGACCGGAAGCGGACGGCGACAATCGTTCCGTTTTCTTCCGCAGCCTCGCATGTGCAATACCTACATGCCCAACGGATCTTCCACGCTCGATGAGATCCTCGGATCGACGCAACGCGGGATCTACGCGAAATCGTTTGCCGGCGGACAGGTCGAGATCAGCAAGGGCGACTTTGTCTTTATGATCGCCGAAGGGTATTTGATCGAGAACGGCAAGTTGACGGCGCCGGTGAAGAACGCCACCATCGTCGGCAACGGTCCGGATGCGATGACCAAAGTCGTCGCCGTCGGGAACGACAGCCGGTTGGCGCGACGGCACTATACGTGCGGTAAGGGCGGCCAGTACGTCCCGGTCGGCGTCGGCATGCCGACCGTGAAGATCGCATCCATCACCGTGGGAGGGACCCAGCATGGATGAAGCGCAGGCGCTGGAACATGCGACGAGCGCCGTCGCATTGGCGATCTCGCTCGGCGCCGAGCAGGCCGAAGCGACCGTCTCGAGCGTTCGCCGGCTCCACGTCGAGGCGCGCGGCGAAAACGTGGCCAAGCTCGAGGGGTCGACGGGCAAGAGCCTTCACGTGCGCGTCTTCACCGGGTCGCGAAACGCGACGCTCGTGACGTCGGACTTCTCCCCGGAATCCATGCGCGCGGCGTTGCGGCGCGCGGTCGATCAGGCCGGCGTGATCGCGCCCGATCCGTTCTCCGGGCTTCCGGATGCGTGCGCGACCGATCTCCCCGATTTGGCGCTCTACGATGCGGCGATCGCGCAGCGCGAAGACGCCGCGAAGGTTGAGGATGCCCTGGCGCTCGAGCGGTGGATTCGCGAAGATCCACGCATACAAAACTCGAGCGGGTCGCACTACGGCGATGGGATATCGACCCTTGCGCTCGCTAATTCCGCCGGTTTTCAGGCCTCGTATCGATCGACGCGAGCGAGCCGGTCGAGCGGCCCGGTCGCTCAAGACGGCCCGCTCAAGCGTACCGCGCACTACGGCACCGGCGCGCGCTACCTCGCGGAGCTCGAGGACGTCGAACGGGTGGCCCGGGTCGCCGCGCGGCGCGCGACGGAGATGTTCGGGGCGCGCAAGCCGCCGACCATGCGGTTGCCGGTCATTTTCGAGCGGGACGTCGCCGCGGCCGTCCTGGACGACCTCTTTCAAGCGATCTCCGCCGCGAACGTGGCCACCGGGAATTCCTGGGCGGCCGAGCGGGTCGGCGAGCGAATCGGCAGCGACCTAGTTACCATCGTGGACGATGGCCGCATGCCCGGAAAGCTCGGCAGCTCGCCCTTCGACGGTGAAGGAGTGGCCACGCGCCGCACGCCCGTCTTTGAGCGGGGGGTACTGCGGACGTTCCTGTTCGACTCCTACTACGCGCGCAAGCTCGGGGGGCAGACGACCGGGAACTCGACCGGCGGCGGCATCGGGGCAAACTCGTTCTATCTGGAGGCCGGGACGCGATCGCTGGACGAGCTCGTGGCCGGGACCGAGCGTGGAGTCCTGATTCTCGATACGATCGGCTTTGCAACCGAGCACGCTTCCGGAAACTACAGCCGAGGCGCACGCGGATTCTACATCGAGCGCGGTGAACTCGCATATCCAATCGACGAATTTACGATTGCCGGCCAATTCGACGCGATGCTTGCCGGAATCGACGCGGTCGCGAACGACCTGCGATTCGACGGATCGGTGGTCGCACCGTCCTTTCGTGTCGCGGAGATGACCGTCAGCGGAAGATAGTCGAGCGGAAACCTAGGGGGAATGATGCCGCAAGTTTCGATCAGTTTTACGCTCATCATGCGCGTCGAGATGCCGAACGAGAACGGTTCGTTCGGATTGCTCGCCAACGCGATCGGCGATGCCGGCGGTTTGATATCCGCGGTCGATATGCGATCGGTCACGCGTACGCGAGTCGTCCGTGACGTGACGGTCAGCGTGAGCTCCGACGGAATCGCGGCGCAGGTGCGGCGCGCGGTTGAAGGACTCGAGGGTTTTCGTATCATCTCGATCTCCGATTCGACCTTTCTCGCCCATCTTGGCGGCAAGATACGCATAGAGCCGAAGATTCCGGTCAAGACGCGCCAGGATCTTTCGATCGTCTATACCCCGGGCGTGGCGCGCGTTTCAATGGCCATTGCGGCCGATCCGGCCAAGGCGTTCGCATTAACGATCAAGCGGAATACCGTCGCCGTCGTCTCCGACGGCACGGCCGTACTCGGCTTGGGGAACATCGGCCCGCTGGGTGCGCTACCGGTGATGGAAGGCAAGGCAATGCTGTTCAAGCAGTTTGCCGGTATCGATGCATTCCCGATTTGCTTGGATACGACCGACGTTGATGAGATCGTCGAGACCGTGGTGCGCATAGCGCCGGTCTTCGGCGGCATCAATCTGGAAGATATCTCCGCACCGCGTTGCTTTGAAGTCGAGCAGAAGCTCATCGAGCGGCTCGACATCCCGGTGATGCACGACGATCAGCACGGCACCGCGGTAGTCATTCTCGCGGCCCTCATCAACGCCGCTCGCGTCGTCGGCAAGGAATTACGCGATCTCCAAGTGGTCGTCTCGGGTAGCGGGGCCGCGGGCACCGCAACGATTAAAATGCTCCTCGAGGCCGGCGTTCGCGACGTGATCCCGGTCGATCGAGCGGGGGCCCTTAATCGCGACGACCGGTACGACAACTCGCACTGGCGCTGGCTCGCCGAACATTGTAATCGGGAAAACCGCCACGGCAGCCTAGCCGACGTACTCCCCGGAGCCGATGTGTTCATCGGGGTTTCGGCCCCCGGCATTCTGCAGCCCGAGCATATCGCGACCATGGCTCGCGACCCGATCGTCTTCGCGATGGCCAACCCCACCCCCGAAATCATGCCCGATGCGGCGGCTCCGGTTGCCGCCGTCGTTGCGACGGGACGCTCGGATTTCCCCAATCAGGTCAACAATTTGCTCTCCTTCCCGGGGATCTTTCGCGGGGCGCTCGACGTGCGGGCCAGCCGGATTACCGAGCGGATGAAGCTCGCGGCGGCCTATGCGATCGCCTCGATGGTGACCGATGAGGAGCGCAGCGCCGAGTACATCATCCCCAGCGTTTTCGACCCGCGGGTCGTGGATATCGTGGCCAAAGCCGTCGCCGATACCGCGATCGATGAAGGCGTAGCCCGACGGTCGATGGTAATGAACGAAGAAGACGTTGAGGCGAACGTCTAGCACCTACGGAGGGGCGCTGTGGCACTAGCCCGGATTTTGGTCATCGAGGACGATGAGGACGTTGCTCGTTTGGAGCAGACGGTGCTCGAACGCGCCGGTTACGAAGTGCGCGTCACCGCCAGCGGTGCCGAGGGCTTGGAACTGGCGGATTCGATGAAGCCGGATGTGGTCATCTTGGATGTCGGCCTGCCCGACATCTCGGGCTTAGACGTCTGCACGTCGCTCTCGAATTCGAACAACGCGTTTATCTTGATGGTCAGCGGCCACTCCCGAGAACAGGACATTTTGCTGGGCTTGGGCCTGGGAGCGGACGATTACATCACCAAGCCGTTCTCCGGCAACGAAGTGGTCGCGCGCATCGCTTCATTTCTGCGCCGTCGCGAAAAATTCTCGGTCAAAAAAGAGAAACCGAACACGCTGCAACTCGGCGGCGCGTTGCTCGATCGCGATTTTCACACGGTTCTGAATAACGATACGACCACGTCGCTGACCGCGCTCGAGTTTCGATTGCTGTGGTTCTTGGCTGAAGCCGAGGGGCGTTTGCTGACGCGCGCGCAGATCCTGGAACAAGTCTGGAACGATACGTCGGGCGTCCCGACGCGCGTCGTCGACGTTCACGTTGCGGCTCTGCGTAAGAAGCTTGGCGAGATCGATGCACCGCTCGAAATCGCGAGCGTGCGTGGCATTGGCTACCGACTCGACAAAAAATAGTCTCGATCTTCGGCTCGTTCCCGCGGATCCGCGGCCTCTCTACGTCCAACTCGCCGATCAACTCGTCGGCGCGATCGAAGCGGAGCGACTCGCTCCGGGCGAGCGTCTGCCCGCCATGCGCGATCTCGCGCTAACCCTGCAATGCGCGCTCGTAACCGTATCGCAGGCTTACGAATTGCTGGCGGCGCGCGGCCGCGTCGTTTCGCGCGTTGGCAAAGGCACGTTCGTCGCGCCGCCGCCCGACCCGCAGATGCCGTTCGCGCGGCGTTGGGAGCCCGACATCGGGCGCTTCGCGCGGGCGCAGCGGCTAGAGGGCGTGATGGAGCAACTCACGCGCGCGAACGCTCCCGGAGCGATCTCGCTCGCGACCGGCCACCCGGCTCCGGAATCGTTTCCGCTCCACGATTTTGGGCGGGCATTTCAACGCACGCTCCTCGACGATCCGCCCGAGGCGATGCAATATCGCTCGTCGACGGGCGACCCCGACTTGTGCGGGGTGTTGGCGAGTTTGCTACGCTCGCGCGGATGCGACGCCGACGCGCGGGACATCATCGTGTGTTCGGGGGCGCAACAGGCTGCCGATCTCGTGGCGAACGTATTGCTCGACGAACGCAGCGTGCTGGCCAGCGAGAGCCCCGCTTACTCGGGTACGCTGGGCGTCTTCGACGCGCGCGGCGTCACGTACGTGGAGGTGCGCAGCGACGAAGACGGAGTACGCATCGACGACGTGGAGCGCGTTTTTGCGGAGTATCGCCCGCGCATGCTCTACGTCAGCCCGATCGCCCAGAATCCCACCGGAGCGATCCTCTCGCAGCGGCGCGCGAAACAGATCGTCGCGCTGGCGCGGCGTTACGACGTGATTTTGCTTGAAGACCAGACGGGGTGGCAACTGACCTACGATGCAAGCCCGCCGCATCCGCTCGCAGCCTTCGATACCGATGGGCGCGTCATCGTGATGGAGTCGCTCTCGAAATCGATCTTTCCGGCCCTGCGAATCGGTTATCTCTACGCCAAGGGTGCCATCGCCGAAGCGTTGGAAGTCGCCAAGGTGCGCGCCGATGTGTTTACCTCGACGCTCACGCAACGCGCTCTCTGGCGATTTATGAACTCGCCCGCCTACGCGCGCCATCTGCGCGCGTCGCGGACGCTCTATCGCAATCGCCGCGACGCGTTCGTCGATACGCTCTCGCGAGAACTGTCGTGGTCGAACGTGCGGCCGCCGCATGCCGGCGTTAACGTGTGGTTGCCGCTGCCTGCGCGCATCTCAACCCAGGCGGCCTTCGATGCGTGCGCGCGCGAAGGCGTGCTCGTGATGCCGGCGGAGCCGTTTTACCCCACCCGGAGCGGCCCGCCGGCCCTGCGGCTTTCGTTCGGTCATCTAACGCAGGAGATCGCCGGGGAGGGGCTGGGTCGCTTGGGCCGTGCCCTACGCAAGCTCGAGAACGACTAATAACGCATCTGGGCGTTGGAGATTGCTTGCCGGGCAGGGTCATCCGGCCCGGCGTCCGTAGCCTAGAGCGGTGAATATCCGTGTCCTCGCGGCGGCAGCACTGGCCGCCGTTTTGCTGGGTGCCGTGCATCGCACCGCACCGCTCACCGTCTACTCCGCCCCGGCCGGCCAACGCCCCGCCGGAGCATCGCCGGGCCATCCGACCGATGCCGTGCTTCCCAACGGTCGCATCGCGGCTCCCGTCGGAGCGACGGTGTTCGTCGGGACCAACCCGCTGGGCGTGGCGCTCTCGCCCGATGGCCGTTACGCCGTTGTCTCCAACGACGATCAGCGCGCCGATCAGACGAGCCCCGACTCCGCCTCGCCGATCGTCGCCGGGTTCTCGCTCGCCGTCGTGGATACGAAGACGATGCGCGTGACCGCCGTCTATCAACGCGCGGGCGACGATTTCTACGTCGGCGTGGCAGTATTGCGCGATCCGAAGGCGCCGGCTAGAACCATCGTTCTCGCGTCGGACGGAACGAACAACCGCGTCCGCGTCTTCGATCTCTCCGGCGGGCGGCTCACCGCCGAACCCGCTGCGATTGCTTTACCGGCGGGGAGTTATCCCGGCTCGATTCACGTCTCTCCGGACGGTCGCACCGCATACGTTGCGGATACGCTCGGCGATAGCGTTACCGCTATCGACGTCGCCGATCGCCGCGTCATTCGCAGCGTTGAAGTCGGCTACTCGCCATTCGACGTGGTAGCGACGAACGCACGCGCGTACGTTACGAATGGCGGCTTGCAGCGATACCATCCGCTCGCGCGCCCGGCGGAGGCGCCGCAATTTCAGAACGTCACCGGCGACCCGGATCGCCAATCGTCGCTCTCGATTCTCTCGCTCGCCGGCAACGGCGATTTCGGCGCCGCGGACGGCAACGGAACGATTCGGCTCGACCCCGTTCCGGACGGAACCACGGTCGTCGGCGGTGCGCACCCGGGAAGCATTGCGCTGCGTAAAGACGGCCGCTTCGCGTACGCGGCGCTCTCCAACGACGATCGGGTCGTGATCCTCGGCCTGACGGGCACGCCGCACGTGCTGGACGGCTTAGACCTGCGTCTCTTTCCCAACGCGCCGTACGGCACGGAGCCGAGCGCGGTCGCGCTTTCGCCGGATGCGAAGCGCCTTTACGTCGCGCTCGCCGGGCTCGACTCGATCGCCGTGCTCGACGCGCACAATCCGGTCGTGCTGCACCGCCTCGGGCTGATCCCCACCGGCTGGTATCCGACCGCGCTCGCGCTCTCGAACGACGGGCACTTTCTCTACGTCGTCAACACGAAAGGCGTCGATGGCTGGGGGACGTTCGAGCGCATCGATCTGCGTCATCTCAATCTCATGAAGACGACGCTTACCGCCCTGCGGTACCAACGTACCGTTTCGGTCGCCAAGCCCAATGCGATCGTTCCGCCGCTGCGCTCGCAGGAGAAGAGTCATGCGATCGATCGCGTGGTGACTATTTCGATCGGCGGCACGACGTTCGATGCGATGTTCGGCGATTTGAAAAACGCCGACGGCACGCCTCACGGAAACGTCGATCCGGCGCTGAGCGTCTACCCGCAGAGCGTCACGCCGAACTTGCATGCGTTGGCGCTGAACTATGCGCTAGCCGACAATTTCTATGCCGACGACTCCAATCGCGACGCCAATCGGCAATTCGCCTTGGGCGGGACCGCGACGCTCTACACCGAGCGCACGCTGCGCGTCAACGACGGACGCAAGCCGCTCGACGCTCACGGGCAAGACCCCGACAACTACCCGCGCAGCGGATACACGTTTAACGCGCTCGCGCGCGCCGGTATCACCTTTCGCGATTACGGCGAAGCCGTGCAACTCTCGGGTTATGACGATGGGCGTTCGTCCGAGCACGCACGCAACGCTCCCGGCCCGGGCGGCTTGGGAGGCCTGTACACCCTCGACGTTCCCGCGTTAGCAGCGCTCGACGGCAATGTCGATCTCAACTATCCCGGCTACAACCCCGCGATCTCCGACGTGCAACGCGCAAAGGAGTTCGTCGCCGACATGGGCCGCCTGGTGCAGGCCGATACGCAGCCGACGTTCACCTACGTCTGGCTCCCGGCCGTTCCCGGCCGAGCCGGGGCGTCGGACGCGGATCGCGCGCTGGGCACGATCGTCGACTTCCTCTCGCATACGCCGCACTGGTCGTCCACGGCGATCTTCATCGTGCCGGACGGAACCGGCCGGGCCACCGACCACGTCAACGGCCAGCGCAGCTTCGCGCTGGTGGTGTCGCCGCTCTCGAAGCCGGGTTACGTGGGGCGTGCCCACCTTTCGGTCGTGAGTGTCCTAAAGACCGAAGAAGAGCTGCTGGGCTTGCCGCCCCTGGCGTTGAATGACTTCCTAGCCACGGACATGGCCGATTTTTTTGGTGATGTCCCATATCCGGCGCCCTACCAGGCGCTGCCGTAGATTCGCCTGAAACCTAAAGAGAGCTATGAAGACAGACGCAATCGCTTTTGGACCACGACTGATCGGTACGCCCACTGGTAAGCTTCGCTCGGCCGTGCTGATGCGGCCCTCGGCGAGCATCGAGCGTGCCAAGACGATGCCCGGGGAACCGGGAGCGATCTATCAGCGAACGCTGGAACAGCACGAGATCCTTCGCAAAACGTTGTCGTACTTCGGCGTCGAGACGATCGTCTTGGAGCCGGGCGGGGAAGACCCGTACGAAGTCGCCGTAGCCGATGCGGCGGTCGCATTCGAAGACGGAGCCGTCCTCATGCGTCCCACCGCGATGGCCCGCCGCGGCGAGGCCGACCGGATGGAAGCGGCCTTTGCACGCATCGACGTACCGCTTGCGGGACATATCGCCGCGCCCGGATTGTTGGATGGGGGCGACGTGCTGCTCGCGGGCAACACGGCCTTCGTCGGGGTGGGCCCTCGCGGCAATGCCTTGGGGCGAAGCGGCTTCGGCGCCGTTGCGAAAGCGCACGGCTATCGCGTGGTTGAGGTCGCACTCGCTCCGGGCGTGCCGTCGCTCCGTGCGGTGGCCAGCGCCGTCGCGAAGGACACGATCGTTCTTTCCTGCGATCAGGTCGATCCGGCCGGGTTTGCGGGTTTCACGATCATCGTGCTCGAGCGCGGAGAGAATCTCGGCGCCGGGGTGCTGTGCTTGGGCGAGCGCCACGTGATCGCCGACGTGCGGTATCGCAGCGCGCTCTCCAAGTTACGTAAGGCGGGCATCGTCGTCGAGGGCATCGACCTCTACGATTTCGAAAAAATCGGCCTCACGCCGTCCATGCTCGTTTTAGGCCTGACGCGAGATTAACGGAGCGTGCGGGTAGCAGTTCTTTCCGATATTCACGGTAATCTCGTCGCGCTCGATGCTTGCCTGAACGACTTGCAGACTCAGGGCGGCGCGGATGCGATCGTCGGTGCGGGAGACCTGTGTCTGGACGGCCCCAAACCCAAGAAAGTGTTGCAGCGCCTGGAAGAGTTGGGAGCCAAATGCGTGCGGGGCAATACCGAACGCTACCTTGCGTCCGGGGATGCCGACGGCTCGGGGCAAGAGGACGCGCAGATCGCTTGGACGCGACGGGAAGTCGGCGACAAGTGGCTGGAATGGATGCGCGATTTGCCGGTTGCTTTGCGCATCGGCGAGGACGAAAACCAATTGCTCGTGTGCCATGCGAACCCGACCAACGACGAGGAGCAACTCTGGCCCGACGCCGACGACGCGACGCTCGAACGGCTGATCGGCCGGGAACGGGCGACCGCGATTGCGTTCGGCCACCTGCACTTGCCGTACGTTCGGGTGTGGCGCGGTAAACTTTTGGTGAACGTCGCTTCGGCCGGCCTGCCCAAGGATGGTGATGCGCGGTCCTGCTATGCGATTTTCACCGAACGCAGCGGCGGCTGGGAGGCCAAACATCGCCGGGTGGACTTCGATGTGAAGAAGGTTGCAACTCAATTGGTCGACGCAGGGATTCCTGGAAGCGCGGAGTTGATCGCAACGCTTCGCCGCCACCGGTACAAACGCTTGAAAGGATTCATCCCGTAGAAAAGCCTGCTATCGAGATCGAACATCTCGTCAAACGCTACGGCGATTTTACCGCCGTCGACGACATTTCGCTACGGGTTGAATCCGGCGAGTTCTTTGGCTTTCTCGGCCCGAACGGTGCCGGGAAAACCACCACGATCAACGCGATCGTCGGCCTGGCTCGCAAGACGAGCGGTTCGATTCGCATCTTCGGGCACGACACGCAGAGCGATTGGCGCGCCGCGCGCCGATTCGTCGGGTTGGCGCCGCAAGAATACAACTTCGATCGTTACCTCTCCATTCGCGACGTGCTGATTTTTCAAGCCGGGTACTACGGCTTGCGCGGGCGCGAGGTGACCGAACGCGCCGACATGCTGCTCGAACGCTTCGGCCTCGCATCGAAGGCCAAGCAAGAGTACACCAAGCTTTCGGGAGGCATGAAACGGCGATTGACGCTGGCGCGAGCGCTGATCCATCGCCCGAAGTTGGTGATTCTCGACGAACCTACGGCCGGCGTCGACGTCGAATTGCGCATCGAGTTGTGGAGCCTGTTGCGCGAACTCAACGACGATGGGCTGACCATTTTTCTCACCACGCATTATCTCGAAGAGGCCGAGGCGCTCTGTAAGACGATCGCCATCGTCCGCGCCGGAAAAATCGTCGCGCAGCAACCCACCGCGGAGCTCATCGCCCGCGGCTCGAGCCTGCAGGACGTCTTCCTGGAACTGACCAGAGCATGACCGACTCGTTTAATTACGTCGCCCTGTGGACGCTGATCAAGCGCGAGATGATCCGCAGCATCAAGATCATCAATCAGGTGATCTGGCCGCCGATCATCACGACGCTGCTCTACGTTTTCGTCTTCGGGTTGGCGCTGGGCAGCCGCATCCAAAGCGTGCAAGGCGTGAGTTACGCGCAATTTTTGATACCGGGGCTCATCATGCTGCAGACGATCGATTCGTCGTATGGGGAGTGCTCGAGTTCGATCTTCCAAGGGCGCTTCATGAACTCGATTCAGGAGATGCTCATCGCGCCGATGTCCGCTACGGAAATCGTCTTCGGCTACGTTCTGGGGAGTCTCGCGCGCTCGCTCTTGATCGCCGGGCTCATTACCATCCTGGGCGCGGTGCTCGTCCACACCCTGCCGCGCGATTGGCCGCTCTATTTCGCGGTGCTCGTGCTGGTTTCGATCCTGTTCTCGACGATGGGCTTGATCTTCGGTTTGATGGCCGAGAAATTCGATCACCTCGCCGTGCTCACGACCTTTATCATCACGCCGCTTACGTTCGTCGGCGGCGTCTTTACCGCGGCTACGATGCTGCCGCAGTCGCTGCGCAATCTCGAACTCTTCAATCCGATTTTCTACACCATCGACGCATTCCGGTACAGCTATACCGGCCAGAGCTATCTCGCCCCGTGGTTCTCGACCGCGATGATCGGGGTTCTCGCCGTCGTCGCGCTCGCCATCGCGCTACGGATGGTCTCGTCCGGCTACAAACTTCGCACGTAAGGACGTTCACGATGCTCGCAAGTCTCGCACTACTCGTCGCACTGGCCGGCCACCCGACCACGTTGGTCGTTTCTCCATGGACGGGAGGCAACTTCCCGACCTCGGTTTCCTCGGCGGCGGCGAAATCGCGGCTAACCGTTACCGGAAAACCCGGCAACCAATTGCTCCTGCGCGCAAAGAACGTCGCGAACGGTTGGATACCGGCGTTTTGCACGGCGAACGTCTGCGCTCCGATGCAAGTATCGCTCAGGCTCCCGAAATCGGGCGTCGCCGTCTTTCAATTCGAATTGATTCGCGAATCCCAGGACGCGCCGAGCAAGAGCGGCGCGACGATCGTGAGCAACGACGGCGCCACCGCCGTGGTCCCGGCCGCCGCTCGCTGACGAGCGGCCCCGCTTCACGCCGAGAGGCGGCGCGTTTGGAGGGACTGCGCGACCCATCCGACGACGAGCATGCCATAAAAGATCGGTAGGGCTCGGTTCCCAAACACGAAGTATGCGATCATCGCGAGGGTGGCGATACCGGAGAAGATTTCCGAACGCAGCCCCTGCGCCACCCGTGGCGTACCGCGCGAGCTTCCGGCCACGCTTGCGGGCGTCAGGCGCGGCAGCAACGATGGAACCGCGCGCTCGTACGACGCGTAGAGGTCGCCGAAGCGCTGCCGCATCTCATCGGACTCGTAGCTCGAAAGCCGGATCATAAAGAGGGCATTCCCGAGCAGAATAATCGCCGCGCCGATGGGTGGCGCAATCGACGCGAAGCCGAGCGCCATAAAGAAATTCCCCAGGTAGAGCGGGTTTCGCACGAAGCGGAACGGCCCGTCGACCAACAGCGCATCGGTTTTCGCATCGGCATTCCAGACCACGGACGCGCTCAGATAGGCCGATCCCCACGCACGCAGCAGGAAACATATCAAAACGCAAAGCGTTGCGAGCGCGAGCACCCGGGCCGGGCCCTCACTGCCGAATCGTAGCCCGATCCAAGCAAACGCCGGGATGCGACCGAGCCCAAAGGGCGCGCCGAGCGGCGGCCCCAGCACGAACCCCACGATATACATCGACGCGATGATAAATCCACGCGCGCGATACCACCACGGTGATGCCATTTAGTGCGCTGTTTCGTGATGCGGATGGCCGTCATCGTGGAAGAACGGGTTGTGCTTGCGTTCTTGGCCGAGCGTCGTCGGCGGCCCATGCCCGGGCATGACGACGGTGTGTTCGGGAAGGGTGAAGAGCTTGGCACCGATCCCGTGCAGTAAATCCTCATAGGTGCTGGCGTCGCCGTACGCGCCGCCGACGCTGCCGGCGAAGAGTGTGTCGCCGCTGAAGAGCGTCGAGCGAAAGAGATAGGACGACGATCCATCGGTATGACCGGGCGTGTGCACCATGCGAATCGTGGCGTCGTCGCCGAACGGCAGCTCCGCGCCATCTCGGACGGGGAGCGAATTCGCGGCGAGCGATCCGATCGCGGGCGCGTCGAGCGCGTGCATGACGATTTGCGCGTTCGGAAAGGCCCGCGCGACATCGGCGGTGGCGTCGCAATGGTCGGCGTGTTTGTGGGTGATGAGGATGTACTGTAGGTGGTAGCTGCCGTCGCGCAGCACGTCGAGCAGATGCTGCGGTGCGCCGGCTGGGTCCACGAGCGCGGCGCGGCGCTCGCCTTCAAGGAAGAAGACGTAGCCGTTACTGGGCTGCGGCTCTTGCGAATGCCGGCGCACGTTCGCGACCTCCAGCGCCGGCGGATACCATGCCTGCGCCGCGCAGTCGGCCAGCCTACCAGGGTCCAAGCCGAGGGCGCGCGCGATCGAGCGCGCTTGCGCATCATCGACGATGGGTGGGGCGTCGCTACGGAGCCATTGCGTCACGAGCGCGATATCGATGCCGGCGGCCGATGCGAGGCGCCGCTCGTCCAGGCCGATGCCGCGCATCGCCTTGCGAACGATGTCGCCGAAATGATCCTCGAGCGGGAGGGCGGGTCGCGCGTGTTCCATCGTGGCTCGCTTGGGCAGCGTCGTGGCGCGACCCTTGTTGCGGGAGCGCAACCGGAACCGGCGGGCGGGCGGTCGAAGCGAATCGTTATGGAACGCGTCATCATCATCGGGTCCGGGCCGGCCGGACTTACCGCCGCCGTCTATGCGGCCCGCGCCAATCTTTCGCCGCTCGTGCTTGCCGGGGGTATGTACGGCGGCCAGCTCATGCTCACGACCGAGGTCGAGAACTACCCCGGATTTCCCGATGGGATCATGGGCCCCGATCTGATGATCAAATTCCGCGAGCAAGCCGAGCATTTCGGCGCTCGCATCGAAAACGTCGACGTTACCGATGTCGATTTCGGCGGGCAACCGCTGATCGTGCGAACCGCGGAGCAAGAGTACCATGCCGAAACGGTGATCATCGCTACCGGAGCGAGCGCTCGCTGGCTCGATATCCCGGGCGAGGAATTGCTGCGCGGCCGGGGCGTTTCCACGTGCGCGACGTGCGACGGCGCGTTCTTCCGCGATAAACGTATCGTCGTGGTCGGAGGTGGCGATTCCGCCATGGAAGAGGCGCTCTTTCTGACGCGCTTCGGCAGCAAGGTGACGGTCATTCATCGCCGCGATTCGTTGCGCGCCAGTAAGATTATGGCGGAGCGCGCGCTCTCCCACGAAAAGATCGACTTTATTTGGAACACCGGGGTCGAAGCCGTTCTGGGCACCACGCAGATGACCGGGCTACGGCTGAAAAATCTCGTCGACGGAACGATTTCGGAGTTCGATGCGGATGCGCTCTTTATCGCGATCGGGCACATCCCGAATACCGCGATTTTCGCCGGTCAGATCGATCTCGACGCCGCCGGATACATTCTGTCGCCGAACGGGACGAACACGAACGTCGAGGGCGTTTTCGTCGGCGGCGACGTCAACGATCTGCGTTACAAACAGGCGATTACCGCGGCCGGTTCGGGTTGCAAGGCCGCGATGGATGCCGAAAAGTATCTCGAAGCCCACGAGTTTGCGATGCGGGAGACCGTCCTCTAGCCTAAGAGGTTGCGCAACGCGTCGCCGAGCGACTCGTAAGCGAAGCGATAACCGAGCGATTGCGTGCGCCGCGGAATGACGCGCTGCCCGAGGAGAACGATGCCGGCGCCCTCGCCGAGCATCGCTCGCAGCGCGATGGGCGGCACGGGAAGGATCGTGGGGCGGTGCAGCGCGGCGCCCAGCGTTCGAGTAAACTCCGCATTCGTCACCGGCTCCGGAGCCGTGGCGTTGAGAACGCCGTCCAATCCGTCGATCGCGGCGATATAGATGCCGACGACGTCGTCGATGTGAATCCACGAATACCATTGCTTGCCGCTGCCGACCACGCCGCCTAGGCCCAATCGAAAGGGCGGCAGCAATTGCTTGAGCGCGCCGCCGTCGAGAGCGAGCACGAGCCCGGTGCGCACCAGCGCGGTCCGCATGCCCAGCTCGCAAGCGCGCTGTGCCTGCGCTTCCCACCGCACGCAGACGTCGGCCAAGAAGTCGTCTCCCGGTGGCGATTCTTCGGTAAACGTCGCCTGCTCGCTGCTGCCGTAAAACCCGATCGCCGACGCCGAAATGTAGGCGGTGGGCCGTTCGGCACCCCGCGCGAGTGCGGCCATAAAGGCCCGCGGCGCTTCGACCCGGCTGGATGCGATGCGTTCCTTGGCCTGGCGAGTCCAGCGTTGCGCAACCGGCTCTCCCGCCAAATTCACGATCGTATGACAGCCGGCGAGTTGCGCGGCGGCCGCCGCCGGGTCGCGCAGCGTCGCGCTCGCGACCTCATCGCCGCGAGCGCGCAGGCGTTCGGCTAGATGTTGCCCGATGAACCCACTAGCACCTAAGAGACCGACGCGCACGGAGCACTCCCAACGATAGCTTCGATTGCGTCGATGCGTTTGGGAATCGTCTCGGTGAGATTCTCGTTGCCGTCCTGCGTTACCAGAACGTTATCTTCCAGCCGCACGCCGATCCGCTTGAAACGCTCGTCGCAATTCAGGTCCGCGTGTACGTAGATCCCGGGCTCGACCGTGGTAACCATCCCCGGTTGGAGCGGAATCGGCCGGTCTTCATCGTCGCGATAGCGTCCAACATCGTGCACGTCCAGCCCGAGCCAATGCCCCGAACCGTGCATGTAATAGTCACGATAGCGTTCGCGTTCGATATTTTCATCGAGACTGCCCGCGAGCAGCCCGATGTCGATGAGGCCCTCCGTGATCGTTCGTACCGCTGCTTCATGGAATGCGCGTTGGGAACGGCCGGGTTGCACCTGCGCGATGCCCGCTTCGTTGGCCGCTAGGACGATGTCGTAGATCGCGCGTTGCTCGGCGGAGAAACGGCCGTTCACCGGCCACGTCCGCGTAACGTCGCTGGCGTAATTGTCCATCTCGCATCCGGAATCGACCAAAAGCAGGGTGCCGTCGAGCAATCGTTCGCGGTTGGTACTGTAGTGCAGGATCGTGGCGTTCTCGCCGCCGGCGACGATCGATTCGTAGGCCGTGCTTCGCGCGCCGCCGTAGCGGTATTCGTATTCGAGAATCGCTTCGATCTGATATTCGTAGAGGCCCGGTCGCGTCGCTCGCATCGCCGCCTCGTGCCCGCGGCCGGTGATGCGCGCCGCGGAGCGCATGGTGGCGATCTCCTCGGGTGACTTGATCAGCCGCATCGGGTCGACGATCGCGGCGGGCGAGGCGATGGTCGATACGGTACGTCCTCGGCGGCGGGTCAACGCCTCGGCGCTCGCGCGGGCGGCCAGCACTTGCCGGTCGCGCGCGTCGTCGGTACCGATATCGTAGTAGAGCGTACGTGCGCCGCAGAGAAATTCGGGTAGCCGTTCGTCGAGCTCGGAGAGGGGATAGGCTGCGTCCACTCCCAAGTGCTCGACCGCGCGTTCTACGCCCAGACGTTTGCCGTTCCATATCTCCAGCGTGCGGTCGCGAGTGCGCAAGAACAGCACGCTGCGGTGGGCCGGGTGTTCGGGCGCAAGGACTAGCACCGCATCCGGTTCGTCGAATCCGGTGAGGTAATAGAATGTCGAGTTCTGGCGAAATTCATATTCGCTATCGGCGTTGCGCGCAACCGGGCGCGCGGCGGGAAGAATGGCCACGCCGTCGGCAATCGATGCGAGCAGGCGGTTACGGCGGTCGATGTACGGATGCATTATTTCTCCGGGTGGAGTTCGGTAACGATGGCGTCGAGCGTTTTTGCGGAGCGTTCCGCCGCTGCGGCGATCGCGGGATGAGTGCCGGTCGCGAGGCCCTTCGCGAGGTCGGGAAAGGCTACCGGGCGGTACCCGTCGCGTCCGTAATAGAGGCGGTCGAGCGCTTGCACCGCGTCGATTTCGCTCCCGCCCCCGGTACCGTGTGTATCGACGGTTCGTGCCGCGCCGGCGAAACGCGCGATCGCGGTGGCGAGCGGTGCGAGATCGGCCGCGCTCGCTCCCCGGCGCGCGTAAGCGGCGAGTGCCGAACGCATCGGCGCGACGTATGGCATAAACCGATAGTGCAATGGGCCGTCGGTCAACCGGTACGCGAGGATGCCCACCAATTGCGCGATGGCGCGGTGGTTCACGAAGCCGGGGTCGGCTTGGGACTCGGCATAGCGCAGATCGTCGAACGCGGAGTGATAGACGCCGAACGGTCCGACGAAGCCGGTCTCGATCGTCGGGATACCGGCTTCATACAGAAACGGCTCGAAATCGGACCCGCCTCCCGGCCCGCGGACGGTGATGCCGCCCGATTGGGATTGCCAGCGTTGATAAAGGCGTTGGCTTGGGAGGGCCGGATCGGGAATCACGTTCGTAGCGCTGATGACGCTCGCGCCGAGCGCGGCGGCAGCCGATGCGACGAAGCGCTGGCCGGTAGCATTTTCGTCTTCATTGATATACGCAAGGCAACCGTTCCGCAGGCTCGCGAAGTGCTCGCGCACGTACTGCCCGGAGCCGAGTTCGCCGATCTCTTCCCCATCCCAACCCGCAATGACGATCGAGTACCGCGGACGCCAACCGCTGCGATAGAGATACCCCAGCGCGTGGGCGGTTTCGAGCAACGTGGAGATACCGGAACCATCGTCGGTAACGCCATAGACCCACGCATCGCGATGTGCGCCAAGGACGATGTAGTGGGTTGGATCGCTGCCGCGCAGCACGCCGACCGTATTCCAGAGCATCTGCCACTTGTAGCCCGCGTCGACGCGCAGCCGGACGGGGACGTTCGAGATGCGATTGCGCATCGCCGCGCGTAGACGCAGGCCGATCTTCGCGCTGACCGGCAAGACGGGAATGTTCAGGCGCGGCAGGCCCAGGCTTCCGCGCTGCACCGAACCCAGCGGGCGATACGGACCGTTGGGATACGCAGGCCCGTGGGAAGAACCGTCGCGATCGGTTGGATCGGACCAGAAAATCACACCCGCCGCGCCGTGTCGCTCGGCGCGCCGCGCAAGGGTTCCGCGAAATTCCGCACCGTAAGCAACGAGCACGATGCGGTGGCTGACGCTGATACCAGCGCGGTCGAGGATGGCGTAATCGGCGCGCGTGCCATGCCCCGAATCGACGAGCGAGGCGGTAACGTCTCCGCTGCCCGACCACGCGTTGAAGGGCAGCACGCCCGCATTCTTGCGCGTCCCGTCGGGATCGCTCGCGATCGGCGATTCGCGCAGGTCGAAATCGACCCGGCGCGGCCGCTCCAAGAGGGAGAGGACGATCTTCGTCGGCGATTGGGGGATCTCGGCAAAAAACGGCTCGAGGGTTGCATCGAAACCATCGGCGGCGAGTTGATCGCGCATCCAGTCCGCGATGTGTTTGTCACCCGGGGTGCCCGCGTAATGTGATTCTTCGTTGAGGCGGGCCGACGCGTTGAGCGCTCCCTGCGCGCTGGGTAAATCGAGCAGCAACCCTTCGTAGTTGCCGGCGGCGCCGGCGGGCGGCGAGCCGAGAAGCACGGCCACGCACGCGGCGGCGAACATCGAGCGGTAACGCATGGCGAGCCTCCTTGGTAGCGCCTTCATTCGGTAGCGCGGAGCAGAGATCGTGCTTGGCGGTCGAGCCCTTGTGTAAAGACCTTGGGATGGGTCAGATAAAAAAGCGTCATGATGCGCAGAACGAAGCGGTGGCATTCGGGGCGCGGTAACGCGGCAAATCCTCGGCGTCCGGCCGCCGCCAAGAACGCCACGCGTTCGCGCAAACGCCGCGGGCCGTCGTAAACGGCGGCGAAGCTCAGTTCGCCGTGCGCGGCGTCTTCGCTCTGATCGATGAACGAATCGAGCATGACGTGCAGCGAGCTGACGTATGGGAAGTAGGCGTCGTATGCGAGCCCGGCCAAATCGGGACGGCCTTCGAACGCGACGAACAGCGGGGCGTAGACTTGAAATTGCGATCCGGCGGCGCACGCAAACTCGTGCCAGTCCAGAGCTTTGAACCGTTCGCGGTGCTCTTCGTACCAGCTCACGCAGGCGAGTTCGCGTTCGGGACTGGTATAGTGGGAGAACGTCTGCATCTGCGAATAGAGCAGCGCCGACTCGCGAAAATACGGTAAGAGGTCTTCGTAGTGCGGCAGCTTGGCGAGGCCGCGCTGCGTTTGCTCGACCAATGCGCGCAGATAGCCGCCATCGTCGCCGGACGGCCCGTTCGCATAGTAATCGCGAGGCGCTGCATTCGGATCCAACGCGTCGGCGATCGCTTGATGGAGTACCGGATAGGCGGCAGGGTCGACATCGGGATGGCGATCGCAGAGGTTGTCGAGATAATCGTAGATCGTTTCCAGCGGCGCGACGACCGCGATATACTCGCGCGCGGCGTCCGGCGGGAGAAACGTTGCCAGGATGCACGCTCCGGCAACGTGATAGGATTTGCCTTCGATGCTCGCGAGCGCTTGCGCGCGCAAACGATCGTCGGGCATCGCTTCTGCGAGCGTTCGCAACGCCGCAAGGCGTTCGCGGGCTTGCGGCACGATGACGCGCAAGAATCTTGCAAGATAGAACGGCGCTTCGATGCCGGTTGCGAGCAAGTAGCGCAGGCGGTCGGGGCTGGAGAGCACGTGGCGTACGGCCCAGCGAATGTCGTCGATCATTGCGCTTAGATGCCGCCGATAAAGCGGCCGGGATTCAACGTGCCGTTCGGATCGAAGCGCGCTTTAAGCGCGCGCATGCGATCGAAGGCATCCGGGAGCTCTCCCCACACGTTGAGCGAGGCGCGTTGCGGGTGCGCTCCCGCCACCACCGTGGCGCCGGGTTCGTCGTCGTGGAGCGCGTCGTCGAACATGGCGATTTTGGCTCCGAGCGCGTGCGAATCCAAATCGCTGACGCGAAGAATGAGGTCGTCGTTCATGGCATCGACCAGCGTGTCGGCGCGTAGCTCGAAGCGTTCGGCGAGAAGGCGCGCGGCGAGAACGCGGTCGATCAGGCTCTGGCTGTGGGCCGAGATGCGGTACGTGATCGAACGCTCGCCCAAGCAGCTAACGTACGCATCGAGGATGCGTCCGAAGGCTTCGCGCGCGCCCGTGTCGAGGATCTGCGTTTCGGGCACGCCCGCTCGCCCCAGCGCCGAGCGAAGATCGCGCGTCGAGCGCTCCAACAGCGCGGCGCTGCCCTCCAAGAGCACGATCAATCGGCCCTCGTGCCCGTCATCCCCGTCGATCGATTGATGGAAGCCTTCTACCCAGAATGCCGCTGCAGGTACGATGTGCAGCGATGCGATGCTCGCAAGGGCGCGTCGTCGCGTTCCCTCCGGCAACGGTGCGATGAAGATGCGCGTAAGCGGCGGCAGAGCGGTCGTCTTTAAATTGGCCTGCGCGATGATTCCGAGCGTTCCGAATGCGCCCACGTACAGGCGACTCATATCGTAGCCGGAGACGTTCTTGACCACCATCCCTCCCGCGCGCGCGATCGTACCGTCGGCCAACACCGCGACGGAGCCGATCACGTAATCGCGCGGCCGCCCGTAGAGGTGACGGCGCGGGCCCAGCCATCCGGCCGCGAGCGTACCGCCCAGCGTTGCTTGGTGCGCGAGGGGAGCGTCGAAGGGGATATGCGTGCCGTGCGCCGCCAATTGCGTCGCGAGATTGCGCAACGTGATCCCACCCTGAGCTGCGACGACGAGATCGGTCGGCGCGTCCTCAACGATCCCCGTCAACGATGCCGTTCGCACGCGCGTGCACGGCCGTTGCACGGGCACACCCATACCGGCGAGCGTGTTGCCGCCTTCGATCGCGATGCGTTCGCCGTTGCGGTTGCACGAGGCCACCACGTCGGAGAGCTCTTCCAGGCTGGAGGGCGTCACGCGCGGACCTCGGGGCAGCGCGCTCCGCTTGGAAAAATTTTCTCCGGATTGAACATGAGCTTAGGGTCGAAGACGTCGCGGACTCGCGCCATCGTCGCCAGATCGTCGGTGGAGTAGATCTGCGTCATCGCCTCGCGCTTTTCGTAGCCGATGCCGTGTTCGCCGCTCACCGTGCCGCCGAGGGCGACGGCCGAAGAGAGGATCGCGTTCCCGGTTTCGATCACCGCGGCGACCTGTACGGCATCGCGCTTATCGTACAGGATCATCGGATGCAGATTTCCGTCCCCGGCGTGGAACACGTTGCCGACGACGAGCCGATGCTCGCGTGCCGCCGCTTCGACCGCGCGCAACGCCTGCGGCAGCTTGCTGCGCGGCACGCAGACGTCTTGCAGGTAGTAATTCTGCGCTAAACGCCCTACCGCGCCGGCGGCACCTTTGCGGCCGGCCCAGAGCGCATCGCGCTCGGATTGGCTGCGCGCGGTGTGCCACGAAAGGGCGCCGTTGGCGTGGACGATACGGTACAGCCCCTCTTCGCAGGCACGCATGTCGTCTTCGAAACCGGCGTTTTCAATCAGCAGAATGGCGCCGGCATCGGTAGGATATCCCGCGTGAAAGGCCGCTTCGACGGCCTGCGCGATAACGCGATCCATCATCTCGAGTGCGGTCGGGATGATGCCGGCTGCGACGATGGCGGAGACCGCTTCGGATGCGGCGTCGATGCTCGGAAACGCGGCGACCCAGACGCGGACGGATTCGGGGAGCCTTTGCAGGCGCACCCAGGCGGACGTGACGATCCCCAGCGTCCCTTCGCTGCCCACGAGCGCCGCGGTGAGGTCGTAGCCCGCTCCGTCCAGCGTCGTCGTGAACACTTCGCCGAACGAATCGACGATCTCCAGGCCCAATACGTGGTTGACCGTCGTCCCGTACTGCAAGCAGTGCGGTCCGCCGGCGTTCGTTCCGATATTGCCGCCGATCGTCGATACTTTTTGCGACGACGGATCCGGGGCGAAGAACAAGCCGTGGCCGGCGATGCGGGTCGAAAGGTCGAGATTGACCAAGCCCGGCTGCACGCGAGCCCGCCGGCCGCGCACGTCGAGTTCGAGGATACGATTCATGCGCGCGAACGAGACGACGATACCGCCCTCGATGGGGACGGCGCCGCCGCAGAGACCGGTGCCCGCGCCGCGAGGAACGATCGGCTCGCCAAACTCACGCGCAATCTTTACGACCGCGCTCACGTCCGCGACCGAACGCGGCAGCACGACCGCGCTGGGAGCCCGCCCTTGCGTGTACCCGTCAAATGCGTACACGCTGAGGTCTTCGGGCGCGAACTTGACGGCGTCGGCGCCGATGGCGTCGATCAATCGTGGTACGAGCATCTCTTGGCTGGTTTAGGCGAGCAGGAAGCGGGGCCTGCCCGCATTAACCGCATGGCAATCGTGTTCTTTTTCAACCGCAAAAAAAAGGAGCCGAAACGGCTGGCCAAGGCGCAGCCGACCGCCACGCAAAAGCGCTCGTCGTTTCGCATGCCGGTCGAGTTCGACGTCTCATTCACGCTACGCGGGCGCCCCGGTAGACGCCACGCGGTCGCGAACGATCTCTCGGCGGGTGGCCTGCGATTGATCGGCGATGAAGATTTTCTTCCCGGATCGGTACTCGAACTCGATTTCGTGCTACCCGACGCGTTTCTGGCAGAGTTGAAGGTTGAAAAAGAAGTCTACGAGCAGACGCCCTTCGGCCTGCGGCCGGAGACGCTCAAGGTGCAGCCCCCGCCCTTTCACCCGATGCAGATGAATGCAAAGGTGCTGGCGACGTTTTTCGTCCCAAGCGAGAAAGCGCTCGCGCACGGCATGAAATTCGTCGAGGTGGAACCCTCTATGCAAGACGAGCTTCAACGCTTCATCCACCTCTGGCAGTTGCACTACCTACGGTCGCGTCAGACTCCGTAATCGCGGGGTTGGTGCCGGGCCGGCATAACGATACACGACGTGATAGCGGTCGATCGTGCGTGCGATTGCGTACGTGCCGCCGGTGAGCGTGGTGCCCTGCGGGACGACGACGTACACGGGCGCGACGCTCGACCATTGGCGGAAGTTTGCCGCTTCGTCGTTCGGCCACGCGGCCACGATCGTCCGGTCGGCGAACGATCCGTCCGCGTAGGCCCCATAAGCGTACGGGGTAGCGTCCAGCCACGTCGTCACAACGATGCTGCCGCGCGGGATCGCGGCCGCGATTTGCGTGATGAGATGACGCTCCCCGTCGGCATTGCGATTATTGAACAATGCGGCGTGGTTCGCCGCCAACGTCCCGATCCATGAAGCAACGATGAAGATCGCTATGCCGATGCGTCGCAGTTCGGCCCGCCAGTCGTCCCCGAAGCCGCCCGCGCTCGCGAGCAAGAGCGGAATCCACCAGATCGCGAGCAGGCGATAGCGGGCAGCGTCGGATTCGACGTCGCGATAGACCACGGAGAACGGGATCGCGGCCAGGCACAGCAGCCCGACGACGAGCGCGACGCGTCGATCGCGTGCGTACCACGTGGCGAGCCCGACGATGGCGACGACCACCGCGTAACTCCCGTACGATCCTTGCGTGAACGTGAAGATATCCCAGAGATAGCTCTGCCACTGAGCCGGCGCGAAAATCCCGAGAAGATGGTGCCCGGTATCGAAGCTGCTGCCGGTCAGGACCGTTAGGAAACCGTGCCACGTGCTCGGGTTGCCGGCGTTCCAAAACGGCCCACCGTCGATGCCTGCGAGTCGCGCGGCGGGATCGTCCCCGTGTGCGACGATCCACGACGAGCGCAGCGGAAGGTAGAGGTAGAGCGATAAGCCGGCGGCTACGGCCGCGCCCGCGCGCAGGAGGTCGCCGCGTCGCACGTCCCGCCGGCGAAGCAGCACCGCGACGAGCATTCCGGGAGCGAGCCAGATCGCATTGGGATGATCCGCCAGCGCGAGGCCCCAGCATGCGGCCATCGCCACAAGCGCGCGACGATCGCCGTCCTGCAACCACACGATCGTCGCAAACACGATGGCGGATTCCAGCGCGAGCAGAAGATCGTGGACGTCGGCGTGCGTCGCGTGCGTCCACACCACGTAGGTGGATGCAAACCAGAAGTACGCGGGGACGGCGATCCACCAGCGGATTCCCAACCGCCCGGCGCACGCAACACCGATGCCGACCGCCGCGCCGGCGTAGATGGCGCAGAGCGCGTTGAGCCGCCACGCAACGCTCCCGAACGCGAACGCGTGCGACCAAAGGAAGCCCAGCAAGACGAAGAGCGGAAAGCCGGTCGGATGCGCGATGCCCAAGATATATGGTACCGTTTGCATCTCGGCCGCATCGCCCCCAAACGGTTGCGACGGTACGCACGCAACGAACGTGACGGCCGCGATCGTCGCGGCCGCGATTGCAGGGAGCGACGGCGAACGCAGCGGTTTCACGCCTAGGTGTAGAGCAGATACTTCGAGCGCAGGGTGCGAAATTGCGTGGTGGGCCGATCCCATTGCGCGAGGATCGCATCGGCGTTATCGCCGCGTTCCAGTGCTATGCGCAGTTCGTTGGTTCCCCAGTCGCGGTCGAGGTCGGCCGCCCGAATGCGAATGAGATGCGGAGCGATGTCGCGTACCGCCACCAACAGTTCGACCGCCGTGCGCACGGCCAGAAAGCGCGCGGGTTCGAAGACGTCCAGCTCCACTCCCGAAAGTTCTTTGTCCTTCCAGAAGCCCGCCACCGGCGACCAGGCCGCCGGGCGAAACCACACGCCGGGCAGATCGCGCGCGTTCAATCGCGCGGCCAGCGCGGTGCCGTCGACGCCGAGTCCTCCGGCGTAGAAAAACGGCTTGGTGAAATAGACGCCGTTGTTGACGCCCGCATTATCGATCAGCCCGGTACACAGGTAGACGAATGCGGTGCGCCATTCCGGAATGTTGGGCGAGGTCTGTACCCATTGCAGGCCGGTCTGCGGCCAGATCGTCGAGCGATGCCAACCGCGCATCGGCACGACGTGCAGATCGGCACCGATGCCGAAGTGTTCGTTGAAGAGCTTGGCGAGCTCGCCGACGGTCATGCCGTGGCGCATCGCGATCGGGTAGAGCCCGATGAAGGAGGCAAACGCAGGTTGCAGCACGGGCCCTTCGACGACGATGCCGCCGACCGGATTCGGACGGTCCAACACCCAGAAGGCCTTGCCGGCGCGCTTCGCACTCTGCATCGCGTACGCCATCGTCGAAATAAACGTATACGCGCGCGAGCCGACGTCTTGAATGTCGTAGAGCAAGACGTCCACGTCTCGCAGAATTGCGGGCGACGGATGGCGTTGCGCGCCGTAGAGGCTGTAGACCGGAAGTTTCGTCTGCGGATCGGTGTACGAACCGACGTACGCTCCCGCCGTTCGGTCGCCGCGAAACCCGTGCTCGGGGGCGTAAATCGCCCGCAAATGGATGCGCGGGTTCGCGCGGATCGCATCGACGATGGATTCGAGCCGCGAGGTGACGCCGCTCTGATTGGTGATGACGCCGATCCGCGCCCCGGCGAGTTCGCGCCACGCCGTTTGCAGAAAGACTTCGTCACCAAGCGTGATGGTGGCCGGCGGAAGCGGCTGCGCCCGCAGGCCGGCGGCCGACGCCCCGACCGCTGCGCCGAACGAGCCTACCCCGCGAAGAAAGCGTCCTCTCTGCATGGAACCGGGCTTCGCCTAGACGAAGGCCGGTTCCGTCGCCGCGGGGAGAATACCGGCCTCGCGCGCTCGCCCGAACAACTCGTGCACGGCCGCGATGCCGTCGTCTCCGATATCTGCGCTATACGCGTTGACGTACAGGTCGATGTGGGCGCGCATGACCGCGTCGCTCATCTCGAACGCGTGCTCGCGAATGAAGGGCATGATCTGCGCTTCGTTATTTCGCGCGAAAGCGAGGCTTCGTTCGATCGCCCGATGTACCTCGAGCGCTCGATCGCGAGGGAGATCGTTGCGCACGAGAATCGCCCCGAGCGGTATCGGACGTCCCGTCGTACGCTCCCACCACGCGCCGAGGTCCGCGACGCGGGCCAGCCCGGCGTCCGCGTAGGTGAATCGCGATTCGTGAATGATCAGCCCCGCGTCGATCTCGCCGGCGGCGATCGCCGGGATGATCCGATCGAATCGCATCTGCGTGGCGCGCGGACGCGCGCCGAGCGCGAGCTGGAGCAGCATGAATGCGGTCGTTCGTTCGCCGGGAATCGCGAAGTGGGCGTCGCGGAGCGACTCGAGATCGGGTGCGAAGCCGGGGCGCGTTACCACGAGCGGCCCACATCCGCGCCCGAGTGCACCTCCGGCACGCAGGATGCGGTAGCGATCCATCAGCCACGGAATTGCGCCGTAACTGACTTTCGTCAGTTCGAACGTGCCTTGCAGCGCGTCGTTATTGAGCTCTTCGATATCGGCAAAATGGACGCGAACCGCGGGAGCGCTTTCCAGCAGCCCGTTGGTGAGTGCGGCGAAGATGTACGTATCGTTCGGGCAGGGCGAATAGGCGAGCGTGAGTGGAGACGCGGCGGTCATCGCGGCGCTTCCGACGGCGCAAGAAAAGCGTGCATCGCTCTGCGTAAACCCGCGATGCCCGCATCGAAGTTCCACTCGCTGCGCGCGCGGTCTCCGACGATATTCGAGATGCCGCGGATTTCAACGGCCGGAACCCCCGCGATCTCGGCGGCCCGCAGCACGGCAAACCCCTCCATGCTTTCAACCTGCGCCCCCAGGGCCGCCAGACGCGCCGCGGTTGCGTCGGTGGCCGTTACGCGCGCGACGGTGATTCCTCGCACTGCCGGTATGCCGCACTCGACCAGCATCGCTACCAGCGAGGGGTCGGAATCGGCTCGGTGGATGGTACGCTCGCCGTGCGGCAGGGCGAGCGGCTCGCCGGTTTCGATATCGAGTTCGAGCGATTCGTGCGCGACGACGACGCCCTGCCCGACGGGTGCGACGCCCGGAAATGAGCCGGCGATCCCCGCGTTGACGACCGTCGTGTAGCGGCCGTGCGCCAACGCTCGCGCGACGCGGGCGGCCGCTTCGACCGGGCCGACGCCGCAGACGAGCACTTCGGCGCCGCTTGGGGGCGCAAACCATGCCAGCTCTTTGGCGACCGCGCACACGATTAACAGCACGTTATCGAACGCCGATGAATTTGTGGGTTTGCAACGAGAGCCGGAAGCGTTGCGGATGTGCTTTGGCGTAAGCCAGCGCCAACTCGATATTGGCGGGTTTGTTGCCTTCCGGTTGCAGCAGAATCGTCGCTTTGCCGGCGAAGAGCGGGAGATGTTCCTCGGGCACGCGCCCGTCAACGATGAGCTTCGCTTCATTCGCGCGTGCGGCCATGCGCGGATCGACGCGTTCTTTGGGTGAGACGCACAACCAGACGTCGCTCGGTAAATCCGCGAAGAGCGTGCCGTTCGATTCGATGTGAACGCGCCGGCCGTCGCTCTGCAGCGCCGCGATTAACGCTCCGGTCTGCGTTTGCGCGAGGGGCTCGCCGCCGGTGAGAATGACCATCGGGCAGCCGGCGCCGGCCTCACCGACCATTCGAACCACGTCCTCCACGCTTGCAAAAAACTTGAGCGCGTAATCGGTATCGCAGAACGAACACGCCAGATTGCATCCCGCGAGGCGCACGAAGACGGCCGGCGTTCCGGCCCACGTGCCTTCACCTTGGATGCTGTAGAAGATCTCCGCGAGTTGCAGCATGGCTACGGTGCGACGAAATCGCTGCGGCGCAAGACCGCGCAACTATTGGCCGTCTCCCACAGCACCAACTCATCCAGCCCCGGCAACGCCGGGTCGAGCCGTTTCCATATCCACATCGCGATGTGCTCGGCGGTCGGGTTTTCGATGAGATCGTTGAGCGTTTGGTGATCGAGGGCGTCGATCACGTGCTCGTGGACGACTCGCTTGATGGTATCGAAGTCCTCGATCATGCCCCGGGCAGGCCCCTGGCTCTGGAGCGGGCCGCGCACGGCGACCTCCAGGCGGTATGAGTGCCCATGCATTCGGGCGCATTTGCCGGAATGGTACGGAAGTACGTGTGCCGCTTCAAAGCGGAAGTGCTTGCGAATCTGCATGGGGAAGACGCCGAAGCGGATTCGCGCCCGGGAGGGCAGAGTCCGGCCACCCAGGCGCCACTGCGACATCCGTCGGAAAAGAGCCATTGTGCCCATACGAACCAATCGCGACCGACTACCCATCACCGCCGTGGTTGGCGAGGCTGCCCCCGCCCTGATCAATACCGGGCTCTACGACGTCAGCTTCGAGGGCGAGCCGCTGATCGTCGCCAGCGTCGGCGGGATTAACCCCAACGTGCGTGTGGGCGACGGAGCCTTCGCGTTTCGGGCCGACCATATCGAGCCGGGCGTGAGCGCGCGCAACCCCGACGACCGCGCCAACACGGCGTTCAACGTGCTCTCATGCGTCGGCAACGAAGCACAGGTCGTCTCCGGCGAAGCCAAGGGCGCGGCCGGGCGCGTTACGGGCAAGCACGGCGGCGTGGAGCACGTCATCATCGATTTTACGCCGGAAGTGATGCGCGCGATGGCCATCGGCGACCGCATTCAAGTGTGGGGATGCGGGGTCGGTTTGGAATTGCTCGACGCGCCGGATGTCAAAGCGTTCAATGCCGATCCGGATTTTCTTGAAGCTTGGGGCCTTGCCGTGCGCGATGGACGCATCCGCGCGCGTGTGGCGAGGACCGTTCCGGCTGCGGTGATGGGATCGGGGCTTGGTCGCGCAACGGTGGTGCGCGGTGACTACGATATTCAAACGTTCGACGACACGATGGCCGAACGATATGGTTTGCGCGAGTTGCGGCTCGGCGACCTCGTTGCGATTATCGATGCCGACAACTCGTTTGGGCGCATCTACCGCACCGGCGCGATCTCGGTCGGCGTCGTCGTGCACGGCGGCTCCTACGTTGCCGGCCACGGGCCCGGCGTTACGACGCTCCTCACCTCATCGATTGGTGCGATCGATATCGAAATCGACGCGGCCGCCAACCTCGCCACGATCTTAGGCCTGCGCTAGCTTCGTGCCCGGGTCGGGCCTATCGGTGCAGAAGAACGGCGAGCATGGTGGATACCCACGCGGTGGCGCCCAACCCGATGAGCCACATGAATTTCCGGTCGATTTGAGCGAACCGGCCGTCGATTTGAATAAAACGGCTTTCGATTTGGCCGAATCGCCCATCGATCTGGGTGAAGCGGGCCTCCATTTTGTGCTCGAACGAATCCAGGCGCCGATCGATCCCGGTCAGGCGCTCGGCGATCTGTTCGTAGGCCCCTTCGAGGTGCGCCATACGGATCTCCAAGGGCTGTGCGCTCATGCTTCCATCCTATCACGGCCGGTGCGCGGGCCGGTACCCGCACATTCCCGCAGAGGCGCCGGTTCGCTAGGCCCGAGCTAGAGCGCGGAGAGCGCCGATTCGAGATCGGCGAGCACATCGCCGACGTTTTCGATCCCTACCGAGAGGCGCAGCAGCGAGGGCATGACGCCCATCGCGGCCGCCGCCGCGGTTTCGGCGGCGCCGATGTTCGGCCACATCGCCGCGGGTTGCGCGATCAGCGACTCGACCCCGCCTAGGCTCACGGCGTTGCGTATGAGGCGAAGCCGCTCGACGACGCGCCGAGCGTCGTCGAAATCGCCGTCGATTTCGAAGCTGAGCAGCCCGCCGAAGCCACGCATCTGCCGGGCGGCGACATCGTGATTCGGGTGGGTTGCGAGGCCGGGGTAATAGACGCGACGCACGCGCGCGTGGCCTGCGAGAAACGCCGCAACGGCTTGGCCGTTCGCGTTATGGCGCTCCATCCGCAAATCGAGCGTGCGCAATCCGCGTAACAGCAGCCAGGCTTCGAAGGGCGCGAGGGTTGCGCCTAGGACGATGTGCGTCTTCCAAATGCGATCGATTAGCGCTTTCGAACCGATCGCCGCGCCTGCGATTAAATCGGAGTGTCCCCCCAGATATTTTGTCGCGCTGTGGACGACGATGTCGGCGCCGAGTTCCAGCGGTCGCTGGTTGATCGGGCTCGCGATGGTATTGTCGATGACGGTTAGGGCGCCGGCGGAGCGCGCGATTTCGACGACGCGCGCGATGTCGGTGATGCCCAAGAGCGGATTGCTCGGGCTCTCCATCCAGATGAATCGCGTATTCGGGCGCATCGCAGCAGCGAATGCCGCCGCATCGTGCTGATCGACGAACGTCACCTCGACCCCGTAGCGGGGCAGCAGGTCGGTCATCAGCGTGCGCGTTCCCGCGTAGAGCATGCGTTGCGCGACGACGTGGTCGCCGGATTGCAGGAGCGCGACGGCCGTAGCGGAGATCACTCCCATGCCCGAGCTCGCCACCAGCGCGGCTTCGCCCCCCTCGACGGCGGCCAGAACCGCGGCCACCTGCGCGTGATTCGGGTTACCATGCCGCGTGTAGAAGCCGGGATGCTGCGGCGTCTGGGCGCCGAGCGCCATCGCCTGCGGGCTGTCAAAGGTAAAGGTGGAGGTTTGGTAGATCGGCGGCGCTACACTCGAGCCGTCGGACTGCGAGCGATCGGCGTGCAAGAGCCGCGTTTCGATCGCGAACTCGCGCTCCGGGTACACTTAAAGGGTGATCCGCGGGGTTTTGGGGGTGGGCGTACAGAGCGTGCGCTTGCCTTCGTTCACGTAGCTCATGTGGCGCTCGGTCACGTGGTCCTGCGCGGCTTTGAGCCAGCGGTCGGCGTGGTCGCCGAGGGTCGATTCGTCAACTAAAATATTGCCGTAGCCAAAGCCGGCGCCGACGTCGATATCGGTGTGCAAGGTGAGACTTTTTCCCGTCCAGCCGCAACTGCGCAGCGAGCGCTCCAAATGCGGCATGCCGATTAATTTAAATCCCGCTTCCGTGAGGAAGACGCTACACCAACTTGTCCATACCCCGTAGGCATTCAAGATACGGGCGACGTGCGTGTAGGATCGTTCGTCCATGGTGGCCCTTTCGCGCCCGGTGTTGCCGACCTCCTTGATAACCGAAGAGCGGCCGATG
>Ga0307373_10001671_pt1 | contig 41318 bp, 39 predicted proteins | sample OX2MG_FD_202534 | JGI IMG/M metagenome (GOLD analysis project Ga0307373, IMG submission 202534) | Soil microbial communities from Risofladan, Vaasa, Finland - OX-2 | ecosystem: Environmental > Terrestrial > Soil > Coastal area > Acid sulfate soil | place: Finland: Risofladan, Vaasa | collected...
CAGTGCCAACTTCACCACTTCGTCGCCGGGCTTCTACTGCTACCGGGCCGTCTACTCGGGCGACGGCAACTACGCCTCGGCGTCGGACAGCTCGACCAACGAGTGCTTCCAGATCACCAACGGCAGCGGACCCACCTGACGGTCCGGGGCGTCAGCCGATGCCGGGACGGACGACGTGGCCGGGAAGGTTGGACGTCAGCACCTCGCCGTCCTTCACGATGGGTACCCCGTTCACGATGGTCCAGTAGATCCCCCGGGGCCGGGCCGAATACCGGGCCTCACCGCCGGGGAAGTCTCGGACCTGCTTCTTCGACTCGAGCTCGATGGTGTCCGGGTCGAAGATGAAGGCGTCGGCGAAGTAGCCCGGCAGCAGCATCCCCCGGGACTCGAAGCCGAGCAGTGAGGCCGGCACCTGGGTCAGCTGCCGGATCCCCTCCTCGAGCGACCAGAGCTTCCGGTCGCGGACCCAGAAGGCCAAGAAGGCGGTCGACCAGTCCGAGCCGTCGTCACGATCGAGGTGGGCGCCGCCATCGGAGACACCGATGATCATGGCCGGGTGCTTCTGCCCGTCGGCCACCGACTCCTCCCAGGCGCGGCTCTTGTTCACGTAGCGGAATGTCGTCTCCAGACCCTCGTCGATGGCCAGGTCCAAGAAGGCGTCGGCCGGCTCCACCCCGAGCTCTGCGGCGATGTCGGCGATGGTCCGCCTCACGAACTTCTCGTTGGCCGGCTTGATCACCTCGTCGACTTCGACCACCTTCCAACGCGGCGGTGGCAGGGTCGATCCCTTCGATCCGTCGGTGTTCGGGTGGTCGACAGCGTGCCGCATCTCGTCGCGTCGCAGAGGCTCGGCCAACAGCGCCAGCTTCTCCTCGACGGACAGACCGGGACCCACCACGGCGTGCAGAGCAGGGACGCCCTCGTAGAGGTTCGTCCCCGAGGAGACCTTGAAGTCCCGGTCGAAAGGATGGTTCCGCAGCAGGGAGAAGATCCCGATCCCCTCGTGGCCGATCTGGTCGATCCAGGCGGCCACGTCGTCCCAACCGGCCCCGGGCACGTCGACCTTCGACCGGCCGCCCAGCCCTTGCAGGATGATGGGCAGCCGACTGGCCCGGCCAAGGCGCTCGAGAAGATCGCGATCGGCCTGGTCGAGCCCGCCGATGGCCGAGCGGTGCAGATAGGAGATCGATCCCCCCCGGTGCTGGCCCGCCTCGCCCACCAGCACCTCGAGCTCGGCCAGAGACGAGAATCGCGAGGGCACCGGTCGGTCGTCGCCGTCGAGCTGGGTGGGTCCGTGGCTGGACGAGAAACCGGCCGCCCCCGCCTCCATGGCGTCGGCCACCACCACCCGCATCTGCTCGATCTCGGCCTCTGTCGCCTCGCGCTCGGATCCGGCCTCGCCCATCACCGTCCGCCGGACGGCCGAGTGGCCGACGTAACAGGCCATGTTCACTCCGATGCGTCCTTCCCGTCGGGCCAGGAATTCGGGGAAGCTCTCGAAGTCCCACTTGACCGCCGACAGCGCCACCGGCGACATGCCCTCCACCTTGGCGAACATCCGGGCCAGGTAGTCGCGCTGATCGGGTCGGTTCGGCGCCACCGAGAAACCGCAGTTGCCGGCCAGCACGGTGGTCACCCCGTGGTAGCAGGACGACGTGGCATGGGGTTCGAAGGTCAGCTGCGGGTCGTAGTGGGTGTGGGCGTCGACGATACCGGGGGCCACGTGCAGCCCGTCGGCGTCGATCACCGTCTCGGCCTCGTCGGGGTTCACGAAGCCCACCTTCGCCACCCGTCCGTCTCTCACCGCGATGTCGCCGCGCCGGCGGGCCAGGCCGGTTCCGTCGACAACGATTCCGCCCATGATGGCCAGGTCGTAGGTGCTCACGTCACTCCCCGTTTCTGTTCTGTCGTGCCACTGTTCGTGTGCCGCAAGGTCTGGTCGTCCTGCCCGGTCTTGTCGTGCCGCCCGGTCTTGTCGTGCCACCGGGCGCCGGGCTCAGCTGGTCCAGATGATGGCCTGCATCTCCGAGTAGGCCTCGAGCCCGTAGTCGCCGCCGTCGCGGCCCACCCCGGACATCTTGAAGCCGCCGAAGGGGGCTTCGTGGTTGCGCTGGGCCGAGTTGATCCCGACATGACCGGCGCGCAGCAGCTTGGCCACCCGGAAGGCCCGGGCGGTGTCGCCGGAGAAGACGTAGTCGTAGAGCCCGAAGTCGGAGTCGTTGGCGATCGATATCCCCTCTTCTTCCTCGTCGAAGGCGACCACCACCACGACGGGTCCGAAGATCTCCTCCCGGGCCACCACCATGTCGTTGCTCCCGGTCAGCAGGGTGGGCTCGACGTAGAAGCCGCGGTCGAGGTTCTCGGGCCGGCCGCCCCCGGTGATCAGCTCGGCTCCTTCGGACCGGCCGGTGGCGATGTAGCCCTCGACCCGTTCGCGGTGGGCGGCCGAGATCAGCGGTCCGACGATGGTCTGGGGATCGGTGGGATCGCCCACCTTCAACACCGTGGCGTAGCGGCGCAGTCCTTCGACGACCTGGTCGAACACACCCCGTTGCACGACGGCCCGGGTGGGGGCCGTGCAGATCTGGCCCGAGTGGAAGGACCAGGTGGAGCCGATGCAGCCGATGGCGGCGGCCACGTCGGCGTCGTCGAAGACGAGACACGCCCCCTTGCCGCCCAGCTCCAGCAGCAACCGCTTCATGGTGGCCGCCCCGGACTGGGCGATCCGGATGCCGACCTCGGTGGAGCCGGTGAACGAGACCATGTCCACGTCGGGCGACGAGACGAGCGCCGCCGCCGGCGAGGCGTCGTTGGCCGTCACCAGATTGACCACCCCCGGGGGGAAGCCCACCTCGTCGAGGATCCGGACGAGTTCGATCACGGCCAGGGGGTCCTGGGGGGCGGGTTTCACCACGACGGTGTTGCCCATGGCCAGCGCCGGCGCCACCTTGCCGGCCATGTTCACCATGGGGAAGTTGTAGGAGGTGATGCAGGTGACGACGCCCACCGGGGCCCGGTTGGCCAGGCCTGAGATCAGCCCACCGGGGGCGAGGGGCGTGGACTGGGCCACCTGGGGCGGCAGGGCCCGCTGGGCCACCTGGCGCAGGTCGCGGGAGTACCGGTCGAAGCGGTCGGCCGCCACCGGCACCTGCATCCGCGACCCCACCGCGGCGGTGGCTCCGGTCTCGGCGATCACCAGTGGCAACAGGTCGGCCGCCTTGGCCCGGATGGCCTCGGCCGCCCTGGCCATCAGCGCCAGCCGGGCCTCGGGCTCGGTGGCCGCCCAGCCGGGCAGGGCGTCGCGAGCGGCGGATGCGGCGGCCTCGGCGTCGGCCACGGTGGCCTGCGGGGCCAGGCCCACGACCTCTTCGGTGGCCGGATTCACGACCTCGTAGGGATCGCCCGAGGCGTCGACCCACTTCCCACCGATCAGGAGTTGCCGTTCCTGCTTCATCGGGGCGTTCATGAGCGCCGATGGTAATGGCAATCTGACGTGCCGTCAGGAGCGGGTGGGTAGGCGCTGCTACGGTGCCCGACGAAATACCATGCCCGACGATGACGATGACGATGACGAGGGCGCAGGGGGTGGGGCCGTGAGCCCGGGAGTGGGACTGCGAGACGCGACGGCCATCGCCGGGATCGCCCAGACCGAGTTCGCCAAACATCTGGAGCCCTCCGAAGCGGAACTGGCCTGCCAGGTCATCGTGGCCGCCTGTGCCGATGCCGGGGTCGATGTCTCCGAAGTGGACGCCCTCTGCTCGTACACCATGGAGGCGACCGAAGAGGTCGACATCGCCCGGAACATCGGCTGCGGAGAGATCACCTTCTTCAGCCAGATCGGCTACGGCGGCGGGGCCGGCTGCGGTGTGGTCGGACACGCGGCGCTGGCCGTGGCGTCGGGCCAGGCCGAGGTGGCCGTGGCCTGGCGGGCCCGCAAGCGGGGCTCGGGCCCCCGGCCCTGGACGAACACTTCCACCCAGCTGCACGTGCCCGGCCAGTGGACGCGGCCGGCCGGCCTGCTGCGGCCGGTGGACGAGATCGCCATGCTCACCCGGCGGTACATGCACGACTACGGGGCCACTCGTGATCACCTGGCCAACGTGGCCACGGCGGTCCGGGGCCACGCCAACATGAACCCGGCGGCCATGATGTACGCCAAGCCCATGTCGCGCCAGGACTACATGTCCTCGCGCTGGGTCTCGGAGCCGCTCTGTCTGTTCGACAACTGCCTGGAGACCGACGGCGCCCTGGCCTGTGTGGTCGTCTCCGCCGAACGGGCCCGCGATCTCAAGCATCCCCCCGTCTACGTCCACGCTTTCGCCCAGGGACTGCCCCCCGAGCACCAGACGATGGTCAACTTCTACAACGACGACCCCTTGACCGGGCCGGCCTGGGCCTGTGCCAAGCGCCTCTGGGCCAACGCCGACTTCGGCCCCGACGACGTCTCGGTGGCCCAGATCTACGACGCCTTCTCGCCGCTCATCCTGCTCTCCCTCGAGGGCTACGGCTTCTGCAAGCGCGGGGAGGCGGGTCCCTTCACCGATAACGGCAACCTCGAATGGGGCAAGGGCTCCCTGCCGGTGAACACCGCCGGCGGCGGTCTGTCGGAGGCCTACGTCCACGGCTTCAATCTGATCAACGAAGGCGTCAAACAGATGCGGGGCACCTCGACGGCGCAGGTGGAGAACGCCGAAACATGTCTGGTCACGTCGGGCGAGGGCGTCCCCACCAGCGCTCTGTTGCTTCGCCGGTAGCGGCGAGGATCGGAAGGAGAGAGCAGATGGCCAACGCGGCGGCGTTCTCGGGGGCCTACGTCTCCAATCTGGGACCCTCGGTCGAGGGATTCCTCTTACCGGCGGGTGACGAGGACGGGGCCTTCTTCTGGGAGGGAACGGCCCAAGGGGAGTTACGGATCCAGAAGTGCAACTCCTGTGGCCACCTCCGGCACCCACCACGGCCCATGTGCCCGCGCTGCCGGTCGGTCGACCGGGGTTTCGCCGTCATGTCCGGCAAGGCGACGATCTGGTCCTACGTCGTCCCCCACCCGCCCTTGCTGGCTCCCTATTCTGACTTGGCGCCCTACAACGTCATCGTCGTCAGCCTCGACGAGGACCCGAACATCCGCTTCGTCGGGAACCTGGTCAGCGGTGTCGACGGTCCGCTCAACGAGATCGACCCCGGGAGCATCCGGATCGGAGAAGCCGTCAAAGTCGTCTTCAAGCGGTTCGAACGGGCCGACGGAAGCGAACAGACACTCCCCTTCTGGGTGCGCCCGACCGCTGGGTGAACACCGAAGTCCAGCGGATCGTTGCCACTCCTGGTGCCGACGGCCAAAGAGCCCGTCGCCCGCCCGAAAAGGGTGGTGCGTCTCCGCCGTCGGCCAATCCTGCGCCTGAGCAGGACCGCAGCCACCCGCCCTCCAGACCCACCGCCGACAGACCGCCCGAGAATCCCTGGATCCCCGAACGGCACCCGCGCCACCCCACTTCTGTTATCGGCAGCCCATCCGGGGAGCTTTAGCTCTTTTTCGACAAATCTCGAATTTTCTCCAGCGCCGCGGCCGTATTCTCATCCCAGGCACGGATCGGGGGCACCGAGGGGGCCGGGCCCTGCCTCAGTTCGAGATTCGGCCTTCCAACACCCGTCTGGCCAGGTCATGGCCGTGACTGGGGCCGGCGTCGACAACGGATCTCGTCGCTTCGACGTAGCGCACGATGTCCAGGGCAGAAGCCAGATCCGTCGTGCTGGTGGTCCAGATCAGGCCGAGACGGGCGCTGTGCATCTCCACCAGGTCCCGCCGGGTCAGGGGCTCGCCCCCGAAGGCCCGTTCGAAGCACGCGTCCCAGGCCGCCTTACAACGGGTCACCCCGGCGATGTAGTTGGCGGCCGAGTCGATCATGCGTTCGGAGGGCACGACTTTTCAGGGTAGTGGTAGCACGTGACGAACAACCCCCCATCGAGGGTGATTTTCGCTTGCACAGGGCATCGACGGCCAGCGGAGTTCGCCGGCCAAGTAGGTGGAGCGGTGACGTTTCCGCGGTGCCAACGACGCGGTGGCAACGACGCGGTGCCAACGACGCGGTGCCAACGACGCGGTCGGCAGAATGAGAAATGGGGGGCGCTTGCGCGCCCCCCATTTCCTTTCCTACCGTCGGCAGGAATTTTTCAAAACTCAGATTGTCGGTGCCGGCGGCAGGACCGTGAACTCCGAGACGTAGGTCGGGTGCGAACCGGCCAGGACGTCGGCGATCACTTCCGAGGTACCGGCGGCGCACGACACACCACCGAACTCGAAGACCGCGTTGCCGTCGTCATCGAGGATGGTGTTGACCTTGGGACCGGTGTTCACTCCACCAGGAATCGAGAACACGGTCGGGTTCGGAGGCGTAGGCGTGACACCGATCCCGGCCTGGTTGCCGGCATTCCAGATCCAGCCACGCAGGCAACGACCCTCGAGCTGCGAGGAGCTGATCTCCACCTGCTGCTCGGCGTAGACCGGGCTGGTCTCGACGTAGAACACGGCGTAGACGTTCGAGTCACCACTGGTGCTCGTGTCACCGGTCTCGACCTCCGACGGAACGCCGGCGATCTGCGGGTAGCCCGAGATGCCTTCGGGGGTCACGTTCGGCGGCGCCGCCACCAGGGTGGTGAGTGCCGTGTAGAACGGAGCGACCTCGAGGTCAGCCTCGACCACGCTCGTTCCGGGGGCACAGTCGATGCCGTCCACCGCCACGGTCACGTTGCCGTCGTCATCGAGGACGGCGTCGATCCGGTTCGGGCTCTGCAGGATGCCGTTGAGCGGCCCCGGCCCGTTCGGCGCCAAGGCGATGCTCGTGAAAATCACACCACCGAGGCACGAAGCCTCGAGCTGCGACGAGTCGATGTTCACCATGTCACCGGCGAAAGACGGAGACGTCTCCACCTGGATGACGCCGTGGACCTCGGACGCACCGGTCTCCACCAGCGGGTTCGGGTCAACGGTGACGGTGATCAGGGGCGCAGGGCCACCTTTTCCACCACCGGTGCCACTGCCACCGGCCTTGCAGGCCTTGCGGTTCGGGTGCTTGGCGCAGTTCGGGGCTGCGTGGTGGGACTTCGCCGAGGCGACCCCGGCCATGCCCAGAAGCGGCATGCTGGCCACGACGGTCAAAGTGACCAACCGGGCCAGACGACTATGACGGACGTTCATCTGATTCCTGCTCCTTGTCGACGGTGTTGTCGGCGGGAGGCCTACGTCCAGGGGCCGTCGTAGTTTCGCCCTCCCTCGCGGACCTCCTCTTCGAGCCCACTGCGGGAAATTCTGGACGCAAGCCGGTGCGGTTGCATCACCACGTTTAATGAAATTCAGCCCTTGGGCCACGCGTGAATCCCGCCGTCTGGCGGTAATATCACCCTGAGCAGGTGATATTCTCCAAATGACTACGAAGAGCGTTGACGAGCTCTGGGTGTACGGGCCGGTCCCCGGGAAGATTCCCCCGGCGCGATGACTGGCCCCGCAGGGCGACGGGCGGCCGTCGAAGTGGTCGGTCGGGCCTGTGGCGGCCCGTTACCTCCCGTGGGACGCCGGCAACAGGGAGTAGACCATCGTCACCTGGGCGGTCTCCTGCTGTGATCCGGGTGCCAGGGGGATCGCCGAGGCACTGGCCAATGGCGCCCCTTGCGCCTGGTCGGCGGCCCGGAACGAGCCGCTGAAGTTCTGGATCTGGGACTGATCCGTGAGCGAGCAGACCGGGCCCAGTCGCTCCCCGGCCGACTGGGCCATGGCCTGGGCGTGGCTGACCGCTTGGTGGACGGCGTCGTTTCGGGCCTGATCCTCGAGGGGCCGGGTGTCTTGCACGGAGAAGGCGATGGAGTCGAGCCGGATGGCGTTACCGGCGGCGGCGGCCAGGGCGTCGATGACCGAGCCGGCGGTGGTGAAATTGCGGAGCTTGGCCGTCAGGTTGTTCGAAACCTGGTACCCGGTGATCACGCCCTTCAGGTTGTACTGGGGGTCGATGGTGACGTCGGAGGTCTGGACGTCCTTGGCCGCCGAGCCACTCAGGCCCAGCGCGTCGATGACAGCGGTGGCCTTGGCGTTGTTGTCGGCCAAGGCCGCCTTGGCCGTCGGATCGGTGACGTTGATGCCGACGGAGACGGTCAGCAGATCAGGCTTGCCCGAGGCCAGACCCGTCCCCTGCACCGTCAGCTTGGAGGAGGAACCGCCGCAACTGGGCTTGGCCGCGGCCGGCTTCGGCGACGACGAGCAGGCGGCGGCCAGGACCCCCGCCGTCATCATGGCTACCACGACCCCGGCCACCCTCGCCGGCTTTCCGATACTGCTCTTGGCTGCTTGCATGCCGGAACAGACGTCGGAAGCGACAGGGAAGTTCCCCGGCGCGAGAAAAAGTGCCGGTCTTTCCCGGGATCACCATCAAGAGATCCTGATTATCGGCCGCGCCAGAGCGATCAGGATCCCAGAAGGGGGCCTACCTGTTCGCCGAAAGCGGCCATCTGATCGCACAATTCGTCCACCGAACGGCTCGGGAAGCGGAGTTGGAGATGCGAGCAGCCGAGTTCGGCGAACTCGGCCAGGTTCTCGGCGATCTTGTCCGGGCTGCCGCTGACCGTCCCCTTGGGAAGCTCCCAGCTCGGCTGGCCGACGTGGAAGATTCCGGCCAGGGCGCCGATGGCGATGGGTGCGTCACCGCGGAGCTCGTGACGCAGGGCGCGCAGCTCGGCCACCTGGGTCCTCCACTCCTCCCGCTTGGCCGTCTGCGGAAGCCAGCCGTCGCCGCGGGCGGCGGCCCGGCGGAGCGCCGGAGGCGACGAGCCGCCCACCCAGATGGGGGGTCGGGGGCGCTGGACGGGTCGGGGCCCGATCCCGAGGTCGGTGGCCGGCCAACGGGGGCCGGCCAGCTCGGGGAATTCGTCGGTCAGGGCGGCGGCGATGCCGTCGATGGACTCGTCGAGAGCCTGGCCACGTTCGAGAAAGGCCGGACCGAGGAACTCGAACTCCTCCAGGACGTGGCCGGCGCCGACGCCGACGATGAGCCGGCCGCCCGACAGCAGGTCGAGCGTGGCGAATTCCTTGGCGGCCCGCAGCGGATGCCGGAGGGTGGCGATATAGACGTGCGACATCAGCCGGACCCGGTCCGTCATCGCCGCCAGCCAACCGAGGGTGGCCACGGTGTCGTACCAGGTGGTGCTCATGGCCTGGGCCAGGCGGCGGGGAATGAAGGTGTGGTCGCAGACGGCGATGTAGAAGAAGCCGCTCTCGTCAGCCTGCTTGGCGATCCGGGCCAGCTCGGCCGGACCGGAGGAGGGCTCCCAGTCCTCGCAGTACATGGTCGACTGCGACTGGATGGGCAGCTGGATGCCGTAGACGACTTTCCCCTCGGGGATGATCGAGACCGTTTCCACAAGACCTCCTAATAGAGCTCGGCCACGAGCTCGGCCAGATCGGCTGTCGGGCCGATGGCCTCCGAGAGGACCCGGGCCCGCATCAGGTAGAGGTGGGCCGGCACCTCCCAGGTGAATCCCATCCCCCCATGGACCTGGATGCAGATCTTTCCGTTCTTGATGGCCGCCTCGGAGGCCAACAGTCCGGCGCCGGCAGCCGCCCGGTCGGGGTCACCCACGCCGGGCTGGTCGATGGTGACCGCCGCGGCGTGGACCGCCGCTCGGGCCGTCTCGGCCGCCACCAACATGTCGGCACACAGGTGTTTGACGGCCTGGAAGGACCCGATGGGCTTGCCGAACTGCTCGCGCTGCTGGGCATAGCCGACGGCCATCTCCAGGGTTCCGGCCGCCAGCCCCACTAACAGGGCGCCACCGAGGACGGCCTGATCGCGCCGCCAGCGTCTGACCTCGTCGGCACCACCGACACGGCGACCGGCGGGAAGGTGGTCGACGCGCCACAACGGGGTCAGCGGATCGAGGGTGCGCTCGATGCGGACGGCGTCGACCTCGGCCGGATCGACGGCGGCCAGGCCGTCGTCGTCCACCACCACCAGGACACCGAGCGACGAAAAGCTCTCCACCAAGGCGGGGACGAAGGCGGCCGTCCCCGCCGTCGGCGGCCGACGGACGGCGCCCACCACGACCTTGCCCTCGGCCGCCCCGTCGAACAGGCCGTGGCCTGACGGGACCTCCGAACCGGCCAGGAGTGAGGAGGCCAGATGGGTGGCCAAGAGGGGGCCCGGTATCAAGGCCCGGCCCAGTTCCTCGAAGACGACGGCCGAGGCGGCCAGGCCCAGGCCGATGCCCCCGGCGGCCTCGGGGACCTGGAGGGAGAAGACACCGGCCTCGGCCAGCTCGATCCACCCTTCAAGGTCGACACGTCCGTCTCCATCCTCGGCCGCCCGCAAGCGGTCCAGGGGGAAACGGCCGGCGCAGAGACTCCGGATGCCCTCGGCCAGAGCGGCTTCGTCGTCGGAGAGCTCGAAGTCCACGGGGGCGCCTCTAACCCTTCGGGAGGCCGAGGATCCGCTCGGCGATGATGTTCCGTTGGATCTGGGAGGTCCCGGCTGCGATGGTCCGGGAGAATCCGTGGACCCAGGTGTTCACCTGGTCGGCGTTCCCGATGGGACCGCGGCCGTCGAGTCCTTCGAGCTCGTCCCAGGAGAGGCCGGCCCCCCCGATCAGGTCCATGCCGAACTCCCCGATCCTCTGCCGGAGCTCGGACAGCCCCAGTTTGTAGACGGAACCTCCGACACCGGGCACACCGGTACGGGCGGCCTGAGAGACATTGCGACGAGCCAGGGCCCAGAGGGCGTCGAGTTCGGCTCCGAGGTGGCCCATCCGACGACGGACGTCGGCTTCGGCCCACGCCCCGCTCCGCTTGGCCATCTGCCGCAGGTCGCGCAGAAGCCCCATCGACTGGAGAACCTCGGAGACGAAAGCGGTGCCACGCTCGAAGCTCAAGGTGACCATGGTCACCCGCCACCCGTCGTTCTCCTCGCCGATCCGGTTGGCCACGGGAACCCGGACGCCGTCCAGAAAGAGCTCACCGAACTCCGTCGAGCCGGCGATGGTCTTGAGCGGCCGGAAATCGATGCCCGGTCGGTCCATGGGCATGGCCAACCAGGTGATGCCCCGGTGCCGGCTGTCCTCGTCACCGGTGCGGACGAGCAGTTCGCAGTAGTCGGCCACCTCGGCGTGCGACGTCCAGATCTTCGATCCGGTGACGACGTATTCGTCGCCGTCGCGCACCGCCTTCGTCCGCAGCGAAGCCAGGTCGCTTCCCGCTCCGGGCTCCGAGAAGCCCTGGCACCAGACCTCGTCGCCCCGCAGGATCGGTGGCAGGAACCGGGACCGCTGCTCGGGCGTCCCCTCGACCACAATGGTGGGACCGGCGTGCAGCAGACCGACGAAGTTCACCCCGACGTACGGGGCGTGGGCCCGCTCGAGCTCCTCCAGGTAGATCAGGTGCTCGACGGGAGAGGCGGCGCGGCCGCCGCCCTCGACGGGCCAGTCGATCCCGGCGTAGCCGGCGTCGAAGAGCATCCGCTGCCAGGCGGTGTCGTAGGTCCGACGGGCGGGCCAGTCGAGCGACGAGGCTTTGGGGCCGAGCCGGGGAACGACCTCGGCCAACCAATTCCGCAGTTCGAGCCGGAACGTCTCCTCGGTCTCGGAGTAGCGAAGATCCACGTGCGTCCCCGGGTCCCCGCAACCGCGTCCGGAGCCGGCCTACGAGGCCAGGTGGTCGAGCCCGAAGAGCTTGATGGCGTTGCCCCGGACGATCTTGAATTTGGTCTCGTCGTCCAGATGGGCCATCTGCCTCTCGGCGATCTCTTTGGTGTGCGGCCAGGTCGAGTCGGAGTGGGGATAGTCCGACTCGTAGGTGATGTTGTCGGCACCGATCTCGTCCACCGACCTCAGGCCGTGGGCGTCGTCGAAGAAGCAGCCGTAGATCTGGCGGTGGAAGTACATCGAAGGCTTCTCCGGCACGATGTCGGCCACCCCACCCCAGCCCCGGTTCTCCTCCCAGACCGTGTCGGCCCGCTCGAGGATGTAGGGGATCCAGCCGATCTGACCCTCGGAGTAGGCGAGCTTCAACGTCGGGAAACGGACGAGGACCCCGGAGAAGAGGAAGTCGACCATCGACAAGGTGGCATTGGTGTGGACCAACGTCGAGCCGACCGCCGGTGGCGCGTCCTCGGATGTCGAGGGCATCTTCGAGGACGAACCGATGTGCATGTTCACCACGGTGGCCGTCTCCGCGCAGGCAGCGAAGAAGGGGTCCCAGTAGTGGTCGGGATCGTGGACGGAGGGAAGGCCGAGGAAAGGCGGGATCTCGGAGAAGCAGACGGCCCGGACACCGCGCTCGGCGTTGCGACGGACTTCGGTGGCGGCCATCTCGGCGTCCCACAGAGGGATGAGCGTGAGAGGGATGAGACGGCCTTCGGACTGGGCGCACCAGTCTTCGACCATCCAGTCGTTGTAGGCCTTCACGCAGAGGAGGGCGAGCTCCTTGTCCTTCGCCTCGTAGAAGGTCTGACCACAGAACCGGGGGAAGGTCGGGAAGCAGAGCGAGGCCTCCAGGTGGTTCGTGTCCATGTCTTCCAGTCGGGGCTTCACCTGGTAGGAACCGGGACGCATGTCCTCGTAGGTGATCCCCTTCATGGTGACTTCGTCACGGGGGACGCCGACGGCCGAGTCGACGCGCAACAGGGGCCGGCGGAGCTCCTCGTAGTACCACCAGTCGGTGGGTGCACCCTCTGAACCCGGCTTCACCGTCAGCTTCCCGCCGATGAAGGTGATCTCCCCCATGGGGGCACGGATGATCCGGGGGCCGACGTCTCTGTACTTGGCCGGCAGTCGGTCCATCCAGACGTCAGCCGGTTCCACGACGTGGTCATCGACAGAGATGATCATGGGTAGTTCGGCCATGGGGGCGAGCATAGCCACGGATCTGACGACCTTTGACGTCCCTCCCACGACCGAAGTCATGGGATTCCCGGGCGCTCATGCGGCGACCGGTCGGGTTCGCGCTTCATCGGACCCCTGACGGGGTGTCCCTCCACGCGCTGTGACCGCCAGTCCGGCGGCGAGGATGTTGGTGGCTGCGTTCACGTCGGCGTTGTCGTTGTGCCCACAGGCGCGACAGAGAAAGACCGCTTGGCTCTCGCGGCTCTTCTCTTCGGTGTGCCCACAGGCCGAGCAACGTTGGGACGTGAAGGCAGGATTGACGGCCACGACAGTGACGGCGCAGGTGGCGGCCTTGTCTTCGAGGCGGCGGCGGAACTCCGACCAGCCCTGAGCAGAGATGGCCCGGTTGAGACCCCGCTTCTGCGCGACTCGGGTTCCGGGGTGCTCGACGGTGCCCTGGGCCGAGCGGACCATGTTCTTCACCCTCAAGTCTTCGATGGCGATCAGGTCGTAGTGCCTGACCAGCTCCGTGGTGGTCTGCTCGATCCAGTTCTTTCGGCGATCGGCCTCTCGGGCCCGGAGCCGGGCCACAGAGCTATTGGTCTGTGCCCGGCGGTTCGAGCCCTTCTGCTGGCGGGCCAGCTTCCGCTGGAGCGAACGCACACGCTGCCCTTCGTGTGCTCCGAGCCCCGGAGCATGGCGGCGACTGCCGTCGGATCCTGTGAACGTGGCCACCACGCCGGCGTCGAGCCCGATCGAACGGCCAGTGGCGCTGCGCTCGAGAACGGGCTGGGGAGCCGTGAAGCTCACGTGCCAGCGCCCAGCTCGGTCCAGAGTGATACGAACCATGCCGAAGTCCTCGGGGAGCGGCCGAGAAAGCCGGAAGCGGACCGGGCCCAGCTTGGGGACGCCGAGAGTGGCCCACCTTCGGTTCACGCGGGCAACGGTGACGTCGCGCACACAGAACCCCTCGCAGGTCCCGGCCTTGCGCCACCGGGGGCGGCGGTGGGTCCCGCCCCACCAGTTCCTGAGAGCACGGTCGAAATCGTTTAGGGCTTGTTGTTGGACCGAGGAGGAGCCTTCGCCCAGCCAGCTACCCCGACGAGCCTCAGCCAGCTGTCGTTGGCGCTCGGCGGAGCCCGGGGTCGGTCCCAGACCCGGGCGACAGTAGTTGGCCTGCTCCAAGGCGAGGTTCCACACGTAGCGGGCGTCCGCACAGTGACGCGCAAGTCCCTCTAGTTGAGTTACGTCGGGCGTGAGGCGGTAGCGGTGGGCCATCAGGTGGAGAGAGCGATCGCTGGGGGCACCTCGACGAGAAGAGACACGGCGTCGGGCAAGACCTCCACCTCGATCACCCCGTCACCACGTTCGGCCACCACGGACCCGATGATTCCCTTGAGACGGACCCCGACGGGCCGTCCCCCACCTGCCGGCGGCACTGCGGGCACCACATGAAGTGGTACTTCGCCGAGTCCATCATCTTATTTCGACGACCGATGAGCCACAGCAGGAGCTTCTCAGGCGGGTGTATCACTGTGCCGCATCGGGTTCCGGCCCAGACGGCTATCGACGACCGCGATGTGCGGTTCTAAATTAATGCCCGATGTGCGGCCTCAATAAGCAGTGGGATCGACGGCGTCGACCCAGTGGAGTTCGTCTTCGGTGATCGGCACCCGCCGGATCTCGTCGTCGGCTCCATTGGTCGCCAGGGAGAGCGCCGCCACCACCATGTCGGCCACGGCGATGTCGACGGGACCTCTGTCGCGACGGATCGGCTTCTTCACCTCGGGCGGTGCTGCTTTGGTGTCGATCTCCGCACGGGGGGCAGGCTGGTTGGTGGCCTGAGTGTCGTCGAACGGCTGGCCGTCGACGACGTCATCTGACGCGGAGGTGTCACGCCCGTCGGTGACGACGGAGCCGTCCACAGGCGATCCGGCACTTCCGTTCACCGACGACAGCCGGGTGTCGCTGTCGGCCGACGTCGGGGCCGACGTCGTTTCGTCCCCTGTCGGCGCTTCCACTGAGGACGTCAGGACATCCTCTTCGACGGCAACGTCGTGACCGGATTCGGCATCGACCTCGGGATCGCCGATCTCGGCCATCTCGGCCTCGGCCGATGCCGCCACCTCGGCCAACCCGTCCTGGACCAACCCATCCTCGGCCAACGTGATCTTGGTGAAGCCGTCCTCGATGAACCCGTGCTCAGCCAACTCGACCTCGGTGAAGCCGTCCTCGGCAAGCCCCTCTTCTGTGAATCCGACTTGGGCCAACTCGACCTCGGTGAAGCCGGCTTCGGCGAACCGATTTTCGGCGAAGAGTTCGTCGGCGAGCGGGTCTTCGGCGAACGGGTCGTCGAAGTTGGGAATCGCGGTGATCGGTGCCGGGTCCGAGGTGACGCCGTTGGACGACGCGATCTCGGGGACGGTCACGTCCGCCAGAGCGCCGGTGTGGACGGTGAATTCGGAGAGATCGAACTCCGGCGTCTCGTCGGGCGGGCGGGCGCCGTCCGACAGGGAGAACTCTGGGAGATCCGTGTCGGCCGTCGCGCCGTCGACTCCGAAATCGAAGTCGTCAATGGACGAGATGTCGAAGATCGCCGTGGTCGACACCGGCTGATCCGAGACCAGCGGATCCGGTTCCGGCGAAGGGGTCGAGGGGTCCGAGGCCGGTGGGACTGTGGCTTCGGGGTAGGCGAGGGGGACCGGAATGGCGATGGTAATCGGGGAGATGCCTTCGGCGGCCCAGCGCTTCTCCGCCGCGGCCCGGAGGTCGGCCAACCGGGGGACGAGACACTTGCCCACGGCGGCGGCGAGACGGCGGTGGCCTTCGTCGCCCGGGTAGACACCGTCTTCGAGATCGTCCGGGTCGACCACGGCCAGCCCCTCGACCAGAAAGAGATTCTCATCGCCGTTTTCGATGTGGGTCCGGACCGTCTGCTCCATGGCCCGGCGCAGCTGGGCCAGGGTGGCCCCGACCCGGTTGGGCTCGTCTTCGGCATCGGGCCGGGCCGTCGGACTGACCACGACGACGGGTGTCTCGGGATGGCCCTGACGGACCAGGGAGAGAAAGCAGCGGACCTCTTCGGCCATCAACGTCGGCGTGTGGGGAACGCGGCTCCAGTTGTTCAGACCGAAGGCGATGGAGATGACCTCGGCCGGGGTCTCGGCCAGCATCAACGCCGAGGTGGTCTCGCCCCGGGCGGTTCCGGCGTACCCGAGGTTGCAGACGTCGAGACCGAGCTTCCGGCCGGCCACCGCCGGCCAGGCCATGGCCGGGGACGACGCCAGCCAGCCCTGGGTGACGGCATCGCCATAGGCGAGCCATCGGGGTTGGAGGGGGGCCGGGACCATGGTGTCCTCGACGCCGGCCACGCCGGTGACGAGAGGGACCATGCCTTCGGGCAGATAGACGGTGACCGGAAGATCGGGCCGGCCCGTCATGACGAGCTCGGCCATCCCTTCACCCATGACGGCCTCGGCCACCGCCACCTTCTGGCCCGCCCGGTAGGCGACGAATGAGCAGCCGGCCGACTCGCCGCGGTAACCGAGTGACGCCCGGGTCGTCTCGTACCAGACTCGGATGGTCCGGGCGTTCCCGACCAGCTCGAGGCGGACCCCGACGGGCAGCTGGGCGGCGGCCCAGACGTCGGCGGGCAGATAGTCGGAGCCGGCGGGATCGGCCCGGGGGTAGGGCGCGCCGGTGACGGCGGGGAAGACGCAGCCGCGCAGAAACGGCTCAGGCTGTTCAGGCCGGATACTCACTCAGACCTCCGCAGATCCGGTGTCCGTGGAACGTGGGGTTCGCAGTTCCGGGAATGTCTGTCCACCGCGGCCGACGTGTCGGCTTCCGTGCCCAATCCGGCCCCCCTGCTCGCTGCTTTGCGTAGCCCGACATCGGCGCGCAGTGGTCGCCGCTTAAGCACTCAGAGTGACAATTGTGGGTGGCCCGATACGGGAGGGCCGGTGGGGGGCCCGCCGGTACCCTGTCTGACGCGTGTGTCTCCTGGTCATGGCGTTCGGACTCGATCCCGGGGCCCCTCTGATCGTCGGCGCCAACCGAGACGAACATCTCGATCGCCCGGCCACGGCCATGACCGTCCTGCGGGAGTCCGGCCCCCGGATCCTGGGGGGCCGGGACGAGGTGGCCGGAGGAACCTGGCTGGCGGTGAACGAACACGGCCTGGTGGCCGGCCTGACCAATCGGCCGCTTCCCGACGGGCCGGACCCGGCCCGGCGGAGCCGGGGGGAGCTTCCCCTGGCCCTCGCCTCCCACCGCCACGCCGACGAGGCCGTCGACCATTTCGTGGCCACCTTCCGTCCACGGCACTACAACCCCGCCTGGTTCCTGGTCGGCGATCGGCGGTCGCTCTACGCCGTCGACCTGACCGACGGGGAGAGGCCGACAGCAAAGCGGCTCGAACCGGGCATCCACGTTCTCGAGAACAATCCCCTCTCGGCAGCTTCGGCCAAGGTCGACCACGTCCGCCGGCTCCTCGGCCGGCTGGAGGATCTACGGGGCGAGGAGGTGATGACCAGGATCCGCGGAGTGCTGGCCGATCACTCGACGCCCGAGCCGACGGCCGTGACCGGTAGCCGGCGTCCGCAGAGCCTGGCCGCCTGCGTGCACACCGAGGACTACGGGACCCGCTCGTCCAACCTCATCCGCATCCCGGCCTCTGAGACGGAGCGCCCCCACGTTCTCTACGCCGACGGGCACCCCTGCCGCTCGCATTTTTTCGACGCCACCGCCCTCTGGTCGGCGCCGCCGCCGGTGACGGGTGGCCCTGACGGTTTCAGCGATTGGCACCCGGATGCCGGGTGAGGTCCGAGGCCTTGGTCATCCGCGGTCCGCGGCGACCACCGGTCGCCTTGGCGGTGACGTCCACGTCGGGCGCCAGCGCCCGGAGCGCGCCCACCGTGCACTGCTCTTTGGGCCGGTGGGCGAAGGGGTCGAAGCGGAAGTGGGTCATGGCGTTGCCGTGGGTGATCTTCTCGATCTCGTCGTCGGGAACCCCGTCGAGCGACGCCCAGAGAGTCTCGGGCGAGGTGGGCCAGGTGGAGTCGGAGTGGGGATAGTCGGCTTCCCAGCAGATTCTGTCGATCCCCACCCGGTGCCGGAGCTCGAGGCCCGAAGGATCGTCGATGAAGCAGACGACCACCCGCTGCTGGAAGACCTCGGAGGGCAGCATCGAACCGAAGTCCTGGCCCGTCCAACCGTGGTGGCGGGTGTAGATCCAGTCCATCCGATCGAGGAAGTACGGCACCCAGCCGATCCCGCCTTCGGACAGAGAGACCCGGAGATCGGGAAACTTCCGGAGCACCGGCGACCAGAGCAGATCGGCGGCGGCCTGGAGGATGTTGACCGGTTGCAGGCTGATCAGGACGTCGATGGGGGCGTCGGCGGCGGTCACCACGAGTGAGGACGACGATCCGATGTGGAGACAGACGATGGTGCCCTCGTCGGAGCAGGCGGACCAGAACGGATCCCAGTGGTCGCCGTGAAAGCTCGGCAGCTTCAACTTGGCCGGGTTCTCGGAGAACGAGACGGCGTGACAGCCCTTGTCCGCCACCCGCCTCACCTCGTCGGCCATCGCCTCGGGGTCCCAGATGGGCGGCAACGACAGAGGGATGAACCGACCCGGATAGGTACCGCACCACTCGTCGATGTGCCAGTCGTTGTAGGCGCGGAGAACGGCCAGACCGAGATCGGGGTCGGTGGCTTTGGCGAAGAGCTGCCCGCAGAGTTGAGGGAACGACGGGAAGCACATCGAGGCGATCACCCCGTTGGCATCCATGTCACGGACCCGGTCGTGGATGTCAAAGCAACCGGGACGGATCTCGGCGAAGGAGGTGGGTTCGATCCCGTATTCCTCGACCGGTCGGCCGGCCACGGCGTTCAGCCCGATATTGGTGGCCTCCTTGCCGTCGAAGCGCCAGATCTCGGTTCCGTCGTCGCGTCGATCGACGAAGGGAACCTGGTCGGCGAAGCGGGCCGGCATCCGGTCGGCGAACATCCCCGGAGGTTCGACGACATGGTCGTCGACACTGACGAGTACCAGCTCTTCGAGCAGCACTTCCCCTCCCCGTCTCCCGAGATCCCTGACACGCGTGTCAAGGTTCACACTATCGTCGCATCCCGTGACGACCGAGGGCCGGGGCCAGGACGCCATGGCCCTCGCGGGACTGCGGATCCTCGACTTCACCCGGCTGGGCTTCGGGGCGCAGGCCACCCTGATCTGCGGATGCCTGGGAGCGGAGGTCATCCGGGTGGAGTCGACCCGTCATCCCGACGCCATCCGGGTGATGCCCCCCTACGTTCCCGACCCGGGCGAGCAGGGCGAGGGCTTCGGTGCCGCCACCCTGGCCAACGCCTCGGGCGCCGGCAGTGCGAACCGGGGAGGGATCTTCTACAAGTACAACACCGGGGGCAAGCGCTCCATCACCGTCGACGCCCGACATCCGAAAGGGCTGGCGCTTCTCAAGGATCTGGTCGCCGTCTCCGACGTGGTGACCGAGAGCTTCGCGGCGGGAACCTTTGCCCGCTGGGGACTGGGCTACGACGTCCTGCGGCAGATCAAGTCCGACATCATCTACGTCTCCATGTGCGGATTCGGCCACTTTGGACCTGACCTCTCCCACGTCACCATGGGCCCGACGGCCCAGGCCCTGACCGGACTCACCTTTCTGGTCGGACTCCCGGGTCGGCCACCGGCCGGGTGGTCCTTCTCCTATCTCGACCACGTCGGCGGCTACCTGGGTGCGGTGGCCATCTTGACCGGGCTACTCCACCGGCGCCGGACGGCAGAGGGCCAGCATCTCGACGTCTCGCAGTTAGAGCCGGCCACCGCTCTCTGCGGTGCCCTGCTGCTCGACGCCATGCTCAACCGGCGGCCGTCGCGCCGGGTCGACTACCCGACGGGGAACCGTCGGCTGCATCCACCCTCGGCTCCGGGTGGGGCCTACCGCGCCGCCGGTGAGGACCGCTGGGTCGTCATCTCCTGTCGGACCGAGGGTCACTGGGACGCGTTGGTGGGCGCCATGGGACATCCCGCCTGGACCGCCGACCCCCGCTTCCGCTCGCTCGGGAGCCGGGTCGAGAACGCCGACGCCCTCGACGCCTTCATCGAATCCTGGACCCGCCAGCGCGACCGCTACGACGTGATGCACACCCTGCAGGCCGCCGGGGTGCCGGCGGGTGCGGTCCAGGATGCCGCCGACCGGCTCGAGCGCGACCCCCAGCTGGCGGCGCGCCGTCACTTCACGGCACTGGGCAACGCCGAGGTGGGAGCGCTTCCCCTCGAAGGCGTCCCCTTCCGGATGTCCGCCACCGCCCCCCACACCGGGGGACTGCTCCACCGTGGTCCTCCGCTTCTGGGAGAGGACACGGCGGCCGTCCTCACCGAGCTCCTGGCCATGTCGCCCGACGAGGTGGAGGCGTTGGCCGCCGAAGGTGTTCTCTCGTGAGCGGTCCGCTCGACGGCATCCGGGTCCTCGAGCTGACCGACGGGACCGTCGACTATTGCGGCCGGCTGCTGGCCGGCCTCGGGGCCGACGTGGTCCTGGCCGAGGCGCCCGAGGGGTCACCCGGGCGCGCCGTCGGCCCCTTTCTCGACGACGAGCCCGGTGCCGACCGCAGCCTGGCCTTCTGGGCCGACAACGTGGGAAAGCGGTCGGTCGTCGTCGACGACGACGCCTCCGTACGGGCACTGGTGGCGGGAACCGATGTCCTCGTCCACACCCTTCGTCCAGCCGAGGCCGAGCGCCGCGGGCTCTCGTACGCAACGCTCGGCGCCGCCTTCGCGTCGTTGATCGTCTGCGCCGTCACGCCTTTCGGCCAGGACGGTCCCTGGGCCGACTATCTGGCCGACGACCTCGTCCTGATGGCCCTCGGCGGTTCCATGGCCGGCTGCGGCTACGGCCCCGGGGCCGACGGCGTCTACGACACGGCGCCCCTGGCCTGCCAGGAGGACCAGGCCTGGCGGACGGCCGGCACCTACGCCGCCATCGCCGTCCTGGCCGCCGTGGCCTGGCGCGGCGCCGGACCGGCGGCGGGAGAAAAGGCAGGAGAGAGGGGTCAGTTCATCGACGTCTCGGCCCACGAGTGTTCGGCGTCGATGACCGAGTGGCATCTGATGAGCTACCTGTGTTCGGGAGAGATCTACCGGCGGGGTCCGCACCCCACTCTGACCGCCGCCGACGGACGGCAGATCGCCGCTCTCACGCCCGACTTCCTCGGGCCCCACGTCTTCCAGCGGATGCTCGAGATGCTCGAGGCCGACGACGTGGCCGGCCCCCTCTCCGATCCCGCTTTCGCCGATCCCGGTCACCGGGCCCGGAACTACGGCGAGGTCTGGCGGGCGCTGAAGCGGTTGGCCCAGAAACATTCGGCCGAGGAGCTCTACCGGTTGGGCCAGAAGGCCGGGCTCCCCTGGGGCGTGATCCGGTCGCCCGACGAGGTTCTCGACGACGAGCATCTGCAGGCGCGCGGCCACTTCGTTGGCCTGCGCCATCCGGAGCTCGACCGGATCGTCACCTATCCGGGAGCACCCTTCGTGGCCCATGGATCCCCCTGGGTGATCCACCGGCGACCACCGCTGCTCGGGGAGCACACGGCCGAGGTCTCGGCCGAGTGGGCCGCGCCGAGAGCCGTCGGGCCCGGCGGATCACCGCGCCCATGAGCGCCCACGCGGCCCGGCGCGCCTGCCTGGTGGGGATCGGCGAGACCGGCTACGCCAAGTGGGGCGCCATCACCGAGGCGAGCGAGTACCAGCTGGCCGTCGAGGCCATCGTGGCCGCCGTGGGCGATGCCGGGCTCTCCGTCGACGAGGTGGACGGCCTGGCCTCGTTCGCCGACGACCGCAACGAAGCCACCTTCGCCGCCGCCGATCTGGGCTTGGCCGAGTTGCGCTACGCCACCATGTCCTGGCTCCCCGGCGGCGGGGGCTCCTGCGCGGCGGTGGCCAACGCGGCCATGGCGGTGGAGACGGGGGCGTGCGAGGTGGTCGTCGTCTACCGGTCGCTCTGCCAGGGGCAGTTCCACCGCTTCGGCCAGGGCCCGGCGCCACGCCCACCCCGGGACCCGGCCCGGCGGCCGGCGGTCCGCAAGGCGCGGTCGCTGCTCGACGCCCACCTGGCCTTCACCATGCCGTTCGGCATGTTCAGCCCCCCCATCGCCTACGCCATGGTCCTGCAACGCCATATGCACCGGTTCGGCACCACGCAAGAGCAGATGGGCCAGGTGGCGGTGACCACGCGGGCCCATGCGGCGCGCAACCCCCGCGCCGTCATGGGCGGCCGGCCCATGACCATGGACGATTATCTGCGCTCGCGGCTCGTCTCGGAACCTTTCCGGCTCTTCGACTGCTGCCTCGAGACCGACGGGGCCTGCGCCGTGGTGGTGACCACCCACGAACGCGCCCGCCATCTCCGCCACGTCCCCGTCGAGGTGCTCGGCGCCGCCCAGGGCGCGCCGGCCGGATTCGGCCACGGCCAGTACGCCAACGTGGGCATGCCCGACGACGACTACACGAGCGCCGGCGCCCGGACGGTGGCCGGACGGCTGTGGCGGGATGCCGGACTCGGGCCCGAGGACATCGACGTGGCCCAGATCTACGACCACTTCACCGGGCTCGTCCTGCTCAGCCTCGAGGATTACGGCTTCTGCGCCCGGGGCGAGGGCGGTCCCTATGCGGCATCGGGTGCTCTCGCCTGGCCTGACGGAACCCTGCCCACCAACACCCACGGCGGCAGCCTGTCCGAGGCCTACATCCACGGCCTCAACCATGTGGTGGAGGCCGTCCGGCAGATCCGCGGTGACTCCACCTGCCAGGTGGAGGGGGCCGAAACCTGTCTGGTCACGAGTGCCGCCGGTGTCCCCACCAGTGCTCTCGTCCTCGGACGGCGATGACGGTGAGGACCCAGTCGTGAACAGCGGGACAGGATCGTGAGCACTCGCTGGTTCCCCGACGAGATGCCCGTTCCCGGGGTGAGCGCCGAGACGAGCGGGTGGTGGGAAGCAGCATCCGCCCACCGGCTGGTGGTGCAGCGCTGCCGCCGGTGCGGCCGGACCCGCCACCCCCCCGGGCCCCTCTGTCCGGGCTGTCGCTCGACGGCGACGGACTGGCAGGAGCTGCCCGGAACGGGAGCGGTCTTCACCTTCACCGTCGTCCGGCAGGCCTTCATGGTGGCGCTGGCCGACCGGATCCCCTACATCGTGGTCGCCGTCGAGCTCGACGAGGGTGAAGGGGTGAGGATCGTGTCCAACCTGATAGAGAGCGAACCGTCCGACGTGTCCATCGGCATGCGCGTCGAGGTCGTCTGGGAAGACATGGGGCCGCAGCTGGCCGTCCCCCGCTTCCGGCCGGCGACGGACACCGACGACATGGTCGATACCGCAGCCGTTACGAAGGGAGCACAGCCATGAGTACGGGCACGAGGCCGGGCCGGCGGGCCGTCATCGTCGGTGTGGCCACGTCCGACTATCCCCGGCTCCCGGACATGTCCGAGCACGCCGTCCACGGGCAGGCGGCCGACCGGGCCCTGGCCGACGCCGGGCTGACCATGGCCGACGTCGACGGCTTCGCCAGTACCGGCTTCTTCCCCATGTACGCCACCGGGGTGGCGGAGTACCTGGGGTTGCATCCCACCTACTACGACGAGACCAACGCCGGGGGGGCGTCGTTCGAGGTCCTGGTGGAGCACGCCGCCTATGCCATCGAGTGCGGTGCCGCCGAGGTCGTCCTGATCACCTACGGGTCCATCCAGCTCTCCCAGATGGGAAGGCGGCTCGGCACCGGTGGCGGCGGCGGGGCCGGCTTCGCCCCCGGGCCCGCCATCTACGACGCCCTGTGGGGCAACACCTTGGTCGGCAGCTACGCCCTGGCCGCCCGGCGGCACATGCACCAATTCGGGACGACGGCCGAGCAACTCGCCGCGGTGGCCGTGACCATGCGCCGGCATGCGGCCGGCAATCCTCAGGCCCAGGAGCGCGAGCCCATCACGGTCGACGACGTCGTCTCCTCGCGTCTGGTCGCCGATCCGCTGCACAAGCTCGACTGTTGTGTGATCTCCGACGGAGGAGGGGCATGCGTGGTGACGTCGGCCGAGCGCGCCGCCGATCTGCGCCGGAGCCCCATCCACATCCTGGGCGCGGCGCACTCCACCACCCACCACATGAACATCTCGGCCATGCCCGATCTGACCGTCTCGCCCGCCGCCCAGTGCGGACCGCTGGCCTTCCGACGCGCCGGGATCACTCCCGCCGACGTCGACGTCGCCCAGCTCTACGACTCCTTCACCATCACCGTGGTCCTGACCGTCGAGGATCTCGGGTTCTGCGCCAAGGGCGAAGGCGGTGCCTTCGTCGAGAACGACGGCCTCGGACTCGGCGGCCGCCTTCCCACCAACACCGACGGTGGCGGTCTGTCGGCCTGTCATCCCGGGATGCGGGGGATGTTCCTGATCGTCGAAGCGGTCCGGCAATTGCGCGGCGAGGGCGGAGTCACCCAGGTCCCCGATGCCCGGATCGCCGTGGCCCATGGAACCGGGGGGATGCTCTCCACCGGGGCCACCCTCGTTCTCGGCAAGGAGGCACCGTGACCGACACGACCACCCCGGCGACCGACGAGCGGCCACCGAAGCCGAGGCCGGCACCCATCGCCGATCACGACTCGGCGCCCTACTGGAAGGCTCTGCACGACGGCCACCTTCTGGTGCAGCGATGCCAGGACTGCGACGAATTCCAGCTCTATCCACGCCACCGCTGCCTGGCCTGCCGGGGTCCCGTGGCCTGGGTGGAGGCGAGCGGCCGGGGCACGATCTACAGCTTCACGGTGATCCGCCAGAATTATGCGCGACCTTTTCGGGATTGGATCCCCTACGTCGTCGCCCTGGTCGAATTGGCCGAAGGTCCGCGGGTGATGAGCAACGTGGTCGACTGCGATCCGGACGCCGTGCAGGTGGGGATGCCTGTCGAGGTGAGATTCGAGGTCGTCTCCGACGACGCCGGGATCGCCCTCTTCACTGCGCTGTCCTGATTGTCCGGCTCAAGTCGGTGAATTGGGCGCCCGTTGGGTCTCGCGCCACCGCGACCGCTGTATGTGAGCGAAACATGCGGAGTACTGTCGACTCATCGCACCTCTCGCCACCCACCGTGGTCAGCTCCCGGTGCTGGCGCTTTCGAGTGACCATTCCGGGCGTGACAATTCCGTCCTCCACATGCCGTCGCCGCGCGCCGCACTGCGCCATGCTGCGCCGATCGTCTTCGAGGGCATCGTCGGTCCGCTGGCGCTCTTCTATGTTGTGCTGCTGTTGGCCGGATTCCGGGGGGCGTTGATCGCCGCTCTGTGCTGGTCGTACGGGGCGGTCATCCGCCGGGTGCGTCGCGGCGAGCGGATCACCGCTCTTCTGATGCTCGGGACGCTGCTGCTGACCCTGCGGACGACGGTGGCCTTCGTCACCGGCAGCGCCTTCGTCTACTTCATCCAGCCGACGGCGGGCGCCGTCCTCGTCGCCGTGGTCCTCTTGATCTCCGCCGTCATGCGCAAGCCCTTCACCCAGCGCTTCGCCCACGACTTCTGCCCCCTCGATCCCGAACTCCTGGCCCGGCCCCGCGTCCAGAAGTTCTTCGTCCAGATCTCGGTCGTCTGGGCCGCCGTTCTGCTGCTCAACGCCGGCCTGGTGATCTGGATGCTTCTGTCGTCGTCGCTCGAGATGTTCGTCCTCGAGCGGACGGCGGCAACCTGGTCGCTCACCGCTGCGGCGGTGGCCATCTCCATCTTCGGCTTCACGGCGGCGATGCGCAGTGACGATGTCACCGTGCACTGGGGCGCGGCCCCGGCGTCGCCGGCTCCGGCCATCCGCTCCTAGTCGGCGAGCCGACTTCAGCTCACGGCAGGGCGAAGGCGTAGAAGACGGTGCTGCGCTTCCCCCATGGGGGTCCCAGCCGGGCGTAACCGTTGCCCCAGTAGACGACGCCGTTCACGATGGCCGGTCCGGCGACGGAGCTCCCCTGGCCCAGCTGGTCCCAGAGGATGCCGCCGGTCACCGCATTCATGGCGTACATGTGGCCGGACGACGACCCGGCGTAGACGACACCGTTGGCCGCCGAGACGGACCCGATGTCCACTCCTGCGCTCGGGTCGGCCGTCTGCCACAGGATCGCACCCGTCACCGGATCGAGCGCGGCCCACGAACCGGCACTGGTCGGCGAGGACGACCCGGCCGGCGTGTAGGACACCATGTTCGAGTCGGCCTCGGCCACGTAGATCCGGCTCCCGTCTGTGGCCGTTCCCCACTGGATGCCGCCCTGGGGCCCACCGGGGCCGACTTGGGTCCCCCACAAGATGTCGCCGGTGGCGGCGTCCGCCTCCCAGTACACGCCACTCTTCTCCCCGGCTCCCACCACGAGTTCCGAGGCGCCGCCCGCCCCCGTGATGGTGAACAGCTGAGCGCCGCTGCCGAAGTCGGCATCGGCTCCGACGTTGGTCGGGCAGTTCGGTCCGCCCCCCGATTTGCAGGCCACCGTCCAGGTGTCGAAGCCCCCCTGGCCCTTCGCCCATCGGATGGCCCCCGTGACTGAGTCCAGGGCCACCAGGGAATCGATGTGATCGCCGGCCGCCAGACACTGGTCCGGGGTGCCGCCGTTGGTCTGGCAGGTCGTGGCGCCGGCGGGGATCGAGTAGTTGTTCCCGGTGGTGACGAAGAGGGTCTTGCTCTTCGGGTCGAACGCCGGCGTACTGCTCCAGATGGCAGCGCCGCTGTATCCCCCCGGCACACCACCGTTGTCGGGGACCATGAAGGTCTTCCAGATCATCCTCCCGGTCTTGGCCTTGACCGCGGTCATCGAACCGCGGAAGGTACAACAGGCATAGCCGGGGAGAGAAGCGGCGTATTCCTCACTGGATGAGACCCCGACATAGACCACGCCTTTGTCGACCAGGGGCGACTGGGTGATGATGGCCGAGGGATGGGTGTCGAGCTGCGTCCTCCAGATCAGCGCGCCGGTGCCGGCCTTGATCGCCATCAGGTGAGCACCGTTCTGATCGCCGACGTAGACCACGCCGCCCGACACGGCGGGGCTGGTCCGTGAAACCGAATTGGCGATGCCGTCGTAGTTCGAGACGGGTTCCTTCCACACCGTCGCTCCGGTGGCCGCATTCACGGCGTTGAGATTGCCGCCCCAGTCCGGGAAATAGGCGACCCCGTTCACGATGGCCGGGGTGGCCGAGACGTCACCGGTCGTCGTGGACGTCCACTTCACCCCCAGTGATCCCACGTTGTTCGCCTTGATGTGTGTTTCGAAGGCGTTGGCGTGCGTGTCGGAGAGATTCTGGCCCCCTGACGGCCACTGCTTCTTCGTCGGTGTTTTGGCACCGGCGGCGGTGGCCAGTGAGACGACGATGACGACGCCGACGCTCAGCGACAGCCAGACCGACCGGCTCGGGACCGGCACCCGCCGGCGGGGCGCGGCCACCGGGACATGGGGAAGACGAGGGGCGTCCTTCGCCGCGTCGGGCATTGGCTCAATGTAGCCAGGCGTTCTCGCCGGGGCCGCCTGATCTGCCCGTCACGAAGAGCAGAACCGACCGGCCACGCACCCGTCGCGCTTGAATGGAACCCATGGGCGCCCTACTGACCGAGATCGTCGTCGAGTCCACCGATCCGGCTGCCGCGGCCACGTTCTGGAGCCGAACCCTCGGGTGGGATCTGCACGAGCACCTGCCCGGGAACGTTCCCTGGATATCAGCGTCCGGGGATCCCGACGGTCACGACCTGAAGCTCGTCTTCGTGCCGGTACGCGCAGGAAAGACGCCCGCCAACCGGCTCTACCTCAACCCGCAGGGATGCGATCTTCCCGCCGAGATCGGTCGGCTGACGGCGCTGGGCGCCACCACGGAGGCCGGGGCTTCGACCACTCCGTGGGTGGCCATGGTCGACCCCGGGGGGACCCGGCTCACGATCCTTCCCACCCGGATCGACTGATCCCGCGACCTCTCGGAGTCGGCCACCTTCCGCCGATGATCAGGGAGGATCGCCATCGCGTCCCCGGCCCGCCACGGGCCCGGGGCCGTGGATTCGGGCCGGCCCCGGCCTCTGGCCCTACGATCGGCGGCCATGTCCATGGTGCCAGGAACCGCTCCGCCGGCCGCCGCACCGATCCTGATCGGCGTCCTCTACGACTTCCCTCAGGCCGACGGGGGGGCGAGTGTCGAAGAGGCGATCCGCCTCGGTCTGGCCGACGTGCAAGCGACGGGCCGCATCGACCGGTCGATCGAACTCATCCCCCGCCACGCCCGCGGCCTCCCCGGCGGGACGGCCCACGACGTCGAGAGGAGCTACGCCGAGCTCGTCGACCACGGTGTCCTGGCCGTGGTGGGGCCGTCCATCTCCGACAACGGCCTGATCGTCGGTCCGCTGGCCGACCGCACCGGCGTCCCCACCATTAATTACACGGGGGGCGAGCACACCCGGGGGGAGTTCATGTTCCACTACCAGGTGGGCTCGCTCCAGGAGGAGCCGGTCGTCCTGGTCGAACACCTCGTCCGGCAGGGGATCACCAGCCTGGCTGCCGTCTACGACAATTCCCCCGTCGGCCGCGGCTACGCCGACTCGCTCATCGAGGCCGGCGCCACCGCCGGCATCGACATCACCGGCAGCGCCGCCGTCGCCCCACTGGCCGAAGACGTCTCGCCCACCATCCGCCGGCTCCGGGCCGGGGAGCCCGAGAGTCTCGTCTACCTCGGACTGGGCGTCGCGGCGCGGGCCGTGGCCATGGCCGTGGAGGCCGAGGACTGGAGGCTCCCGGTGGTGGCCAACTCCTCGCTCATGTTCGGCTACACCCGCCGCGACTGGCGGGCCGGCTGGGAGGGCTGGGTCTACGTCGACGGTGTCTCCGACGAGAACACGCAGCGGGCCCGGCTGGCGGCGCACGCCCCGAAGACGGCACGCGGCCCGGTCGGGGTGGCCGCCTACGACATCGGTCGGCTGCTCGGCGAGGCCATCGCCCGCAGCGCCCACTTGACCCGCGGCGGGATCAGAGACGGCCTCGAGCGGGTGAAGAGGCTGCCGGCGGCCACGGGCATGGACGGCACCGTCATGGGATTCGGGAATTGGGACCATGGCGCGCTGAAGGGCCGCTACCTCGTTCTGCGGTCCTGGCGCGACGGCAAGTCCGTCCAGGTGGAGGACCAGTAGGTCGGCGCCGTCATTACGAGGCCAGGAATCGCAGTTGGCCCGGCGCCCGGGACTTCCAGAACCCGAGATCATGGGCACCCGGGGAAAGGGTGACGTCGCCCGGACGCAGCAGCCCGGAGAGTTGACGCGAGGCCGGGAGAAACGGATCGGACAGCCCGCAATCGACCCGCACCTCGATCTGCTCGAGCTCGGCGACCCGTCGGATCACATCGTGGGCGCCCCAGTCGGCGGCCGAGTCGAAGGCGGTGGGATTGGCCGCCTGCGAAGACGCATAGGACGGCCAGATGGCCGGACTCTCGACTCCGACCCGGCTGATCCGCTGGGGATAGGTCTCAGCCAGAAGCAGAGCTCCGTAACCACCCATCGACCAGCCGAACGTCACCAGCCGGTCCGTGGTCACACCCATGGCGCGGAGCATCGGCAGGAACTCGTCCATGAGCATGGCCTGGGGATCATCCCCGTCGGCGCGTGGGTGCCAGTAGGCATCTCCCCCATCAGCGGCGGCGAGCACCAGGGACACCGGAGCCGTCGTCCGAGCCAGCTCTGCCTGCGCGTCTTGCAACCGCAGCCGGTGGAAGGCGTAGCTGTGGTCGGCGGAATACCCGTGGAGCACAAGGCACAACGGCACGGGTTGCTGTCTCCGCCAGCCGGGTGGGTACGACACCGTCCAGCCCACCTCCCGCCCGCGGTGCGCTGAACGAAAGCGTCCGGACACGAGTCCCCTAGGGACCGGTTGTCTCGGTGCAGGCCTCGTCGCTTTGGAGGCTGCCTCACCGACTTCGGTATCAGGCGAACTGACCAGAGCATCGACGCCGACACCGATGGCCGTGCCTATCCCGATGACTCCGGCGGCGGCCAGGAAGCGGCGGCGGCCGAATTGCGCCGGGGTCGTCGTCACACCGCCGGAGGAGTGCGGCCGAGCGTCTGGATGTAGATCGAGATATGGGCGATCAGTCCCTCGCTGTCGAGATCGAAGATCAGCGCTTCGGGCGTCTCCACCGACTCTCCTGCCATCTCCACGAACTCGGTCAGCTCCACCATGACCAGCCGGTCCTTCTCGAGCTCCACCACCCGGTCGATCCGCATCGCATAACCCGCAAGCGACGGCATCAGCTCCGAGAGCATGGCCACATAGGGGTGGCGCGGTGTGTAGGTGTCGCCGAAAGGGCCCACCCGGACGACGTTCTCGGCCAGGCAGCCGGCCATGGCCTCGAAGTCGTGAGCCACCATCGTCTCCAGGTAGCGCTCCACGATGTTCGCCATCTCAGGCCTTCGCCGTCGCCAGCATCCGCTCGAGCACCCGGGCCCGATGGAAGCCGGCATCACCCCAGGCGGCGGAGAGCGACCAGGCCCGCTTCATCCACAACTGCAGATCGTGCTCCCAGGTGTAGCCGATGGCCCCGTGCACCTGCAGGGCCATCCGCGCCGCTCCGGTCGCCGCCTCGGCGGCCAGCGCCTTGGCCATCGACGCGTGCCATCCGGCCCCGGGATCGCCGACGTCGAGCGACCAGGCGGCCCGGTAGACGGCGGGCCGGGCGAACTCCAGTCGGATCAGGGCGTTGGCCAGATGATGCTTCACGGCCTGGAAGGAACCGATGGGCTTGCCGAACTGGACCCGCTCGACGGCGTACTCGGCCGTCATGGTGATCAGCCGGTCGGCCACCCCCACCAACACCGCCCCGGTGCTCATCGCCGCCCGGTCGGCCAGAGAGGCGAGGACACCCTGAGCATCCTCGGCCGCCACCACCCGGGTCGCCGGGGACGGCTCCCAGGAGACCTCGGCCGGTCGACGCGTCCCGTCGAGTGATCGCCGCGCCCGCCGGACCGTGGCCGCCGCCTCCACGGCGTGGATCTCGCCGTCGCGCTCGAGCAGCAGCAGATCGGCACCCCCGGCCCCCGGAACGCTCGGCATGGCCGCCGTCCCCACGGCCATCACCGCTGCGCCGGCGGCCACCTTCGGAAGCCAGCGTCCCCGCAGTTCCTCGGCGCCGGCACCGCTGATCTGGCCGAGCAGGGGCACGGCCAGTGCCGTCGTCTCGAGCAGCGGCTCGGGAAGTCCGGACCGTCCGGTCTCCTCCAGCAACAGCACCAGATCGACCAGACCGAATCCGAGCCCGTCGTAGCTCTCGGGCACGGTCAGCCCCACCACCCCCATCTCGGCCAGCGCCGCCCACCGCGCCGGCGACCAGCCCAGTTCCGACTCCCCGGCGGCGCGCAGCTCGGCCGAGGTACAGCTCTTCTCGGTCAGGGCCCGCAATTGGTTCCGGAACTCGATCTGCCGTTCATCGAAGCCGAAGCGCATACCGAGGTCTCCGGCCCTCTAGACCCGCGGCAGCCCGAGCACCCGCTCGGCCACCACGTTCCTCTGAATCTCGTTCGTCCCGGCGTAGATGGGACCGGCCAGGGCGAAGAGAAAACCGTCGAGCCACGGTCCCGGCCGGCCGTCGTCGCCCAGCAACTCGGCCTCCTCGCCCAGAAGCGCCAGGGCGGCGTCGTAAATGGCCAGATCGGTCTCCGACCAGAAGACCTTGTTCATCGACGCCTCAGGACCCACCCTCTGACCGTCGAGCACCCGGCTGGCCGTCCAGTAGGTGTGCAGCTTGTACGCCTCGGCGTCGATCACGGCCCGGGCCACAGCGTCGGCCACCCGGCCGGCGGCAGCGGGGTCGGCCCCGGCCCGCTGCCGGTAGAGAGAGACGAGCCGGCCGGCCGCCTCGGTGTAGCGCGCCGGGCTCCGCAACGACAGACCCCGCTCGGATCCGGCCGTGGCCATGGCCACCGACCAGCCCTGGTCCACCGTTCCCAACACCTGCTCCTCGGGTACCTCGACGTCCTCGAAGAAGACCTCGGCGAATCCCGTCTCCCCGTCCAGCTGGCCGATCGGCCGCACCGTCACCCCCGGCGCATCCATCGGCACCAGGAAATAGGTCAGGCCCCGGTGCTTCTCGGCATCGGGATCACTCCGGAAGAGCCCGAACAGCCAGTGGGCGAAGGCCCCCCGGCTGCACCAGGTCTTCTGCCCGTTCAGCACCCAGTCGCCGCCCGGCCCCCGCTCGGCCCGGCTCCGGATCCCGGCCAGGTCGCTCCCGGCGTCGGGTTCGGACCAACCCTGGCACCAGATCGTCTCGCCCGAGGCCATGGAAGGCAGGAAACGGGCCTGCTGCTCGGCCGTCCCGAACTCGAACAGTGTGGGGGCGAGCAGGAAGATCCCGTTCTGCGACACCCGGGTGGGGGCGCCGGCCCGGTAGTACTCCTCCTCGAAGACCAACCACTCCATCAGCCCGACGCCCCGGCCGCCGAACTCCTCGGGCCACGCCACCACCGACCAGCGGTCGTCGTACATCGTCCGCTCCCACACCCGGTGGGCCTCGAAGCCCTCGGCCGTGTCGAGCGACGCCAGCGGTCCCGTCCCCTTGGCGGCCGAGGGCACCTTGGCCTCCAACCAGTTCCGGACCTCGGCCCGGAACTCGTCCTGTGCCGCTGTGAACAGGAGGTCCATGGCCCGTCGAATCTGACACACCGCCAGATACTCGGCAACAATGGAGGGCGGCTCTGCAACGGGGCCCAGTGCCCGCCACGGGCCCAGAGGAGGACCTCATGCCGAACGCCGTCATCGTCGACGCCGTCCGCACACCGGTGGGCCGCCGCAACGGCCGGCTGGCGGGCTGGCACCCGGTCGACCTCGCCGCCCAGCCTCTGCGGGCGCTCGTCGAGCGCAACGACCTCGACCCCGCCCTGATCGAGGACGTGGTCATGGGCTGCACCATGATGGTGGGCGAGCAGGCCATGAACATCGGCCGCAACGCCGTCCTGGCCGCCGGCTTCCCCGAATCGGTCCCCGGCACCTCTGTCGACCGGCAGTGCGGATCGGCCCAGCAGGCCGTCCATTTCGCCGCCCAGGCCGTCATGTCGGGGGCCATGGACATCGTCATCGGCGCCGGCATCGAGTCGATGACCCGCGTCCCCATCGGCTCCACCACCGACCCCGGTCCCGGCGAGGCCTACGGCCCCGCCGTCCACCGCCGCTACCAATTCATCCACCAGGGACTGTCGGCCGAGGAGATCGCGGCGCGCTGGAAGGTCTCGCGTCCCGAGATGGACGCCTTCGCCCTCGAGTCCCACAACCGCGCCGCGCAGGCGCAGGACGAAGGGCGTTTCGCCCACGAGATCATCCCCCTGCTGGCCCCTACCGAAGCCGACGAGGACGCCGTCCTCGACTACGACGAGGGTGTCCGCCAAGGCTCGACCATCGAGAAGCTGGCCGCCCTCGCCCCCGCCTTCGCCGAGGACGGCCTCATCACCGCCGCCTCGTCGTCACAGATCTCCGACGGTTCGGCCGCTGTCCTCGTCATGTCGGAGGAGCGCGCCGCCTCGCTCGGACTGCGGCCCCGGGCCCGCTTCCACACCTTCGCCGTGGCCGCCAACGATCCCGTCATCATGCTCACCGCCGTCATCCCGGCCACCACCCTCGTCCTCGAGAAGGCCAAGCTCAAGCTCTCCGACATGGACGCCATCGAGATCAACGAGGCCTTCGCCTCGGTCGTCCTGGCCTGGCAGCGTGAGTTCGACCCCGACATGACCAAGGTCAACCCGAACGGCGGCGCCATCGCCATCGGCCACCCCACCGGCTGCTCGGGTGCCCGGCTGATGGCCACCCTGCTGAACGAGCTCGAGCGCACCGGCGGCCGCTACGGCCTGCAGACCATGTGCGAAGGCGGCGGCCAGGCCAACGCCACCATCATCGAGCGACTCGGCTAGCGCCGGCACCTTCCCGGCCCGTGGCCCGCGTCCTCGTCACCGGAGGCACCGGAACCCTCGGATCACTGCTCGTCAGCCGCCTGCTGGCTCAGGGCCACGAGGTCCGGTCGTTCAGCCGCCACCCACCGGCCACGGCTCTGCCGCCGTCGGATGACAAATCGGGCCCGGGTCTGTCACATCACCGCGGTGACGTCTCGACGGGTACCGGCCTCGACGAGGCCTGCGCCGGCGTCGACACGATCATCCACACGGCCACGTCCCCGCGCGCCTCGGGCGCCGTGGAGGTGAAGGGCACGACCAACGTGACCGCGGCGGCGTCCCGGGTGGACGCCCACCTCATCTACGTCTCCATCGTGGGCGTCGACGCCATGCACTACTCCTACTACCGGGGGAAGTGGGCAGCGGAGCAGGCGGTCGAGTCGGGAGGAGTCCGCTTCACCATCCAACGCGCCACACAGTTCCACGACCTCCTCGACCGCTTCCTCGGCTGGCGGGTCTTCCCGGTGACCAGGAACATGGCCTTCCAGCCGGTCGACGCGGCCGAGGTGGCCGACCGGATGGTCGAGCTCGTCGCCGAGGGGCCGGCCGGTCGGGTCGAGGACTTCGGAGGTCCGGCCGTGGTGCCGATGCGCGCCCTCGCCGCCCTGCGCCGCCGGATCACCGGATCGACCACATTGCTCGTTCCTGCTCTCCGGATCGGATTTCTCGGAGAGCTCGACCAGGGCAGGCACCTCTGTCCCGATCACGCCCGCGGACGGCTCACCTGGGAGCAGTGGCTCACAACGCGGCGATAAGCGCCTTCATCCACGGGCCCAGATCGGCCGGCGTCCGGGCCGAGATCAGATTTCCGTCGACCACCGCCGCCTCGTCGACCCAGTCCACCCCGGCGTTCTCCATGTCGTCGCGGATGGCCCCCACACTGGTGGCCCGCCGGCCCTTCAGGATCTTGGCCGAGATGGGCACCCAACCGGCGTGACAGATGAAGGCGATGGGCTTGCCCGCGGTGTCGAAGGCCCGCACCAGGTCGAGGACGGCCTCCGACCGCCGCAACTTGTCGGGGGCGAACCCGCCGGGAATGACCAGGGCGTCGAAGTCGTCCTCTTTCAACCCGTCCACGGTCGTGTCCACGGCCAGCGGTCCGTAACCCTTCTTCCCGTGCACCGGCGTGGCGTCGAGCCCGGCCACCGTCACCGTCACCCCTTCCTCCTGCAGACGGGCCACCGGATAGAGCAGCTCCATGTCCTCGAAGAGATCGGCGGCGAGCACGAGGACTCGGCGGGAACGGAGATCGGTGGGAGCGGCCATGGCTCACGACAGTACCGGCGGCCCTGTCGACCGGCGCAGTCCGGTCGGCTCAGGAGCGGCCCAGGCGTTCGAGGGTGTCGTTGGCCTCGGTGATGATGCCGCCGATGATCTCGGCCACCGAGGGCAACGCGTCGATGACGCCGACGACCTGGCCGGTGGGCAGGATGCCGACGTCCGTGGCCCCGTCGACCAGCGCCGCCTTCGTCATCATGGGGGCGTTGGCCGCCATCAGCACCTGCGCCCAGGAGAGCTCGTTTCCCTCCTTCATGGCCAGGCCCTCCTTGGCCAGGGCGCGCATCGACGTGTGGGTCTGCCGACGGAACGCAAGGGCGTTGCGCAGGGCCCGGGGCAGGGCGGCCAGTCGGCCGGCGCCTTCGAGGTGGTCGACCAGATCCGTCCGGATCACCCGCTGCGGAGCACCGTCCACCCGGGTGGTCACCACCGTTCCCGTCACCGCCGTGGCCAGATAGAGCTTCTTCACCTCGTCGGGCACGGTCGACTCCCGGCTGAGCAGGAAGCGGGTACCCATGGCGATACCCGTCGCCCCGTAGGCCAGGGCGGCGACCAGGCCGCGGCCCGATGAGAAGCCGCCGGCACCGATGACACAGACCGTCTCCCCCACGGCATCGACCACCGACGGCAGCAGCAACGAGGTCGGCACTGGACCGGTATGGCCGCCACCCTCGGCCCCCTGGGCGATGACGCCGTGGACCCCCCACTCGGCCACCTTCTCGGCGTGGCGCCGGGCGCCGACGGTGGGGATCACGATGATCCCGGCGGCGGCCAGCTGCTTGACCAGATCGGGACGCGGCGCCTGGGCGAAGCTGGCCACCGTCACCCCCGACTCGACCAGAAGGGCCACCCGCTGCTCGACGTCGGGGGCGTCGGTGCGGAGGTTCACCCCGAAGGGGTTGGTGGTCCGCGCCCGGACGTCCGCCACCGCGGCGCGCAACTCCTCCAAGGTCATTGTGGCCGAGGCCAGGATGCCGAGACCTCCGGCCTCGGCGGTGGCCGCCACCAGCCGGGGGCCGGCCACCCAACCCATACCCGTCTGGACGATCGGGTAGCGCACCCCGACCAGCTCGCACAGCCGGGTCCGCAGTGCCGGGTGCGGATCCGGCATGGCGTCCGTCACCCGGGCAGTTCCTTGTCGCGCAGGCGCGTCGGGTCGAGAACCTCGCGGATCAGTTCCAGTTCCCCGGGGTCGGGAAGGCGGGTGACGGGGACGTCGGCGGGTATGACGAGAGTGAAACCGGTGGCGGCCACGATGTCGTCGACGGTCACGCCCGGATGGACCGAGCGCAGCCGCATGGCGTGGTCCGGGGTGGCGAAGTCGAAGACCCCGAGGTTGGAGATGACGACGCGGATCTCGTGGAAGCGGGTGGCCGCCGGGCCCGCCGCCGCGGCGCGGTCGTAGCCGACTCCGCCGACCATGTCGACGTGCTCCACGAAGCTGCGCGGCGAATGGGAGGGGACCCAGTAGCTGGTGGTGTGGTTGACGGTGTTGCCCGGGGCGCCGCGGACCCCGATCAGCTGCGTCTTCGGTCGGGCCCAGTCGCCGATGCAGCTGATGTTCTGGTTGCCGTAACGGTCGACCTGGGTGGCCATCATCATCACGTGGCGCCGGCCCGACCAGACCACGTCGAAGACCCGCCGGTACGGCAGCCAGGCTTCGAGGACGAAGGCGGAACGGGCCGACGAGACGGCGGGGGTGTTGGCCATCAGCGCCGCTTCGCCGTCGGTGAGGACGAGGTCGGGCTCGAAGGTGAGCCGGGCCAGCCGGGCCCCGATGGCCGGGATGGTGCCGAAGGGACTGGCCACGATCTCGCCGTCGCCGCGCCAGGCCTCGGCGCAGGCCACCGCCACCACTTCGGCCCGGGCCACCTCGACGCCCGTCGCGGTCATGACTTGGCCCCGGCCGTCTCGGCCACGGCCGCCCGGTAGGCCGGCTCGTCGACCCGGACGTAGCGCTCGGCGAAGGCCTTCCAGGCGTCGGCGTCGGCCCCCGAGCCGGCGTAGGCCTTCTGGAAGGCCTCGTCGCGGTCGTAGTCGGGTGGACACGAGGTGAAATGGGCGCCGCCGGGGACTTCGGCGACGGCGTCGGTGAGAAGCCGACTGATGGTGATCGTCTGGATAGGGCCCTCGTCGAGCAGCGCCCCGGGGGCCACGACCTTCTCGGCCGTGACGAAACGACGGACCGCAGCACCCAGGTAGAGCTCGTCGAAAAAGGGGTCGGGGCCGAGGATCTGACCGTTGCCGTGGGTGTCGGCCCGGTTCAGGTGGACGAAGGCGGCGTCCAGGGTGAGCGCGGGCATGGCCACCAGCTCCTCGCCGTCGGCGTAGGGGGAGGTGACCGTCCGCAGTTCGGGATTGACCCGCATGACGTCGGAACCGAGGCCGGCCCGGGTGGGCAGGAAGGGCAGCCTCTGGCAGGCGGCCAGAAGACCCAGGTAGAACATGCCCTCGTCGACTTCCATGGCCTCGACGCCGCCGGTCTGGCGGGCGGCACGGAAGTGGGGGTCGAGGGCGATGGAGTCGAGGGTGACGAAGCCGTAGACGACCTTGCGGACAAGGCCGGAGGCACAGAGGACGCCGACGTCGGGACCGCCGTAGGAGACGACGGTCAGATCGCCGATGCCGGCCCGGACGATGGCCCTGACGGCCGCCATCGGTTTGCGTCGTGAGCCCCAGCCGCCGAAGCCGACCGTCATGCCCGGCCGGAGCTCGGCGACCATTTCGTCGAGGCCGACGCGCTTATCTGCCATGCGTCGTCACTTGGAAACGTTGGGGTCGCGCTTCTCGACGAAGGCGGCCCGCTGCTCGTCGGCCACCCCGGAGACATGGAGCTCGTAGGTGAAGCCCTGCTCGTAGCGGTAGGAGCGTTTGACGTCGACGGGATCGATGCCGTTCAACGATTCCTTGGCCCGGCGGATGATGGTGGGACTCTTGGCGGCGATGACGGCGGCGACCTCGTAGGCGGCGTCGATCAGAGTGTCACGGGGCACGACACGCAAGACCGAGCCGAACTCGTGGAGCTCGGCGGCGGTAGCCGTGGTGGCCGTGTAGACCATCTGGCGCATCTTGTGCTGGGGAACGAGCCGGGCCAGGTGGGTGGCGGCACCGAGGGCCCCGCGATCGACTTCGGGGAGCCCGAAGGTGGCGTCGTCGGAGGCGACCACGATGTCGGCGTTGCCGCAGAGGCCGATGCCGCCACCGAGACAGAAGCCGTGGACGGCGACGATCACCGGGACCTCGCAGTCGTAGACGGCGGCGAAGGCGGCGGCACAACCGCGGTTGACACCGACGAGCGCCGCGTCCCCGACGGCCTGGATCTCCTTGATGTCGACGCCGGCGCAGAAGCCGCGGCCTTCGGCCCGGAGCACCACCACCCGGGTCTCGGGGTTGCGGCCGGCGGCCAGGACGGCGTCGGCCAGGGCGAACCAGCCGGCGACATCGAGCGCGTTGACCGGGGGCGCGTCGATCACCACCTCCGCCGTCCCGGCCAGGCGTTCATGGGTTTCGATGCTCATCGATGGCTCCGGATCCTCGGTGATGACGGTGTCCCCGACGGCGGCCGGTGCCGCGCTGGCGGCGGCCCGGGTGATCTGATGCCGCGTCAGGAAACGAGAGGAGGATAGGCCAGGTGGCCGACCTTCGGTAGTTTGTGCGCCCTGGCCAAGGAGGCGGTGGTGAGCCCGAGCAAGGAAGCGGTGAGCCCCGGGGAGAAGGCCGATCCCCTCGACTTCGGCGGCAAGGTGGTCGTGGTGACGGGCGGGGCGCGGGGGGTGGGACGCGGGATCAGCGAAGGCTTCCTGGGCGCCGGGGCCGACGTCGTCATCTGCGGCCGCCATGTCCCGGCGGCCGAGGATCTCCCCGGTCGAAACGGCCGGACGGCGGTCTTCGTCCAGGCCGACGTGCGAGATGCCGAGCAGGCGGCCGAGGTGGTGGCCCAGACCACGGGCCGCTTCGGTCGGCTCGACGTGTTGGTGAACAACGCCGGCGGATCGCCGTCGGTGCCGGCGGCCGACGCCTCGGCCCGGTTCATCTCGCAGGTGATCGCCCTCAACCTGGTGGCCCCCTTCTATTGCGCCCAGGCGGCCAACCGGGTCATGCAGGAACAGGGCCAAGGCGGCTCGATCGTGAACATCGCCAGCATCTCCGGGCTGCGGCCCTCGCCGGGGAGCGCCGCCTACGGTGCGGCCAAGGCGGGGTTGATCAACCTGACCCGCAGCCTGGCCATGGAGTGGGCGCCCAAGGTCCGGGTGAACTGCGTGGTGGCCGGGATGGTGGCCACCGAAGCGGCCGACGACCACTACGGCGGGCCGGCCGGGGTGGAGGCGGTGGCGGCCACCGTGCCCCTGCGCCGGCTGGGGACGCCCGACGACATGGCCGGGGTCTGTCTCTTCCTGGCCTCCCCGCTGGCCTCCTACCTGGCCGGCGCGGCCATCGAAGCCGACGGAGGCGGAGAGTGGCCGCCCTTCCTGGCCGCCGTGGACTCGGTGACCAGGAAGGGGCAAAGTGCAGACGGACACCCGGCGTGCTCTGATAGCGCCTCGTGAAACTCGCCGTCCCCACAGAGACCCGAGCCGGTGAACACCGGGTGGCCATGATTCCCGACGTCGCCGGCCGGCTGGTCGGAGCGGGCGTCGACGTGTCGGTCCAGGCCGGGGCGGGGGTCGAGGCCCATTTCCCCGACGCCGCCTACGCCGACAAAGGAGCCACCGTCGCCGGCGACCTGACCGAGTTGATGACGGGCGCCACCGCCGTGGCCAAGGTGCAGGCGCCGACGCCCGACGAGGTGGCGGCCATGCCCGAGGGCGTCACCGTGGTCAGCTTCTTCCAGCCCGGCGCCCAACTCGATACGGTGAAGGCGCTGGTGGCCAAGCGGGCCACGGCCTTCAGCCTCGACTTGCTCCCCCGGATCAGCCGGGCCCAGTCGATGGATGCGCTCTCGTCGCAGTCCACGGTGTCGGGCTATCTGGGGGCCCTGGCGGCGGCCGAGCGGCTGCCCAAGTTCTTCCCCATGTTCATGACGGCCGCCGGGACCGTGCCGCCGGCCAAGGTCCTGGTCATGGGGGCCGGGGTGGCCGGGCTGCAGGCGATCGCCACCGCCCGGCGTCTCGGGGCCCAGGTGCGCGCCTACGACGTCCGGGCCGCGGCCAAGGAAGAGGTCCAGTCGCTCGGGGCCACCTTCGTCGACCTCGGTCTCGAATCCCAGGAGGGTTCCGGCGGCTACGCCCGGGAACAGTCCGAGGACTTCCTGGCCAAACAACGCGAGGCGATCGGCAAGGAGGTGGCGGCGGCCGACGTGGTGATCACCACGGCGGCCATCCCCGGGCGGCAGGCTCCGGTCCTCGTCACCACGGCCATGGTCGAACAGATGGCCGAAGGATCGGTGATCGTCGACCTGGCCGCCGACTCGGGAGGCAACTGCGAGGTCTCCGAGGCCGGGAAGGACATCCTCCACCACGGCGTCTGCGTGGCCGGACTCTCCAATCCCCCGTCGGCCATGCCCACCCACGCCAGTTTCCTCTACTCGCGCAACGTCTTGAACTTCCTGACCCTGATCGTGACCGACGGGGCGCTCGCCCCCGACTTCGACGACGAGATCGTGGTGGGCTGCTGCGTCGTGCGGGCCGGGGAGATCGTCCACGGACCCACCCGAGAACTGGTCGACGGCAAGGGGGCGAACTGATGGAGGTTCTGGGTGGGCCCGGGTTGATGGGTTTCATCACCATCTTCGTGCTGGCCGGCTTCGTCGGCTACGAAGTCGTCTCGAAAGTGCCGAGCATCCTGCACACACCGTTGATGTCCGGTTCGAACGCCATTCACGGCATCATCCTGGTCGGCACCATGCTCGTTCTGGGTGAGGCCCACGGCGCCGCCCAGCTGACCCTCGGATTCCTGGCCGTCGTGCTGGCCACCTTGAACGTGGTCGGCGGATTCGTGGTCACCGACCGGATGCTCCACATGTTCAAGCCGCGGAGCGAGACGAAGCCGGTCAAGGCGCAGACGCCGGCCGACGGCGATGGTCCGGCCTCGTGAAGGCCATCCCCGTGATGACCATCCCCGTGAAAGCCATCCCCGTGATGACCATCCCCGTGATGACCATCCCCGTGATGACCATCCCCGTGATGACCATCCCCGTGATGACCATCCCCGTGATGACCATCCCCGTGATGACCATCCCCGTGATGACCATCCCCGTGATGA
>Ga0307373_10001672_pt1 | contig 41268 bp, 38 predicted proteins | sample OX2MG_FD_202534 | JGI IMG/M metagenome (GOLD analysis project Ga0307373, IMG submission 202534) | Soil microbial communities from Risofladan, Vaasa, Finland - OX-2 | ecosystem: Environmental > Terrestrial > Soil > Coastal area > Acid sulfate soil | place: Finland: Risofladan, Vaasa | collected...
CGCCTCGCGGACCATCCGCCCGGCAGATCGAGCTGTCCGTTGGGTGGTCCCGCCACGCACAGCCGCATCAGGGCCTCGAGATGGGAGCGATCGATCCGACGCAGCGTGCCGATACGGCCGGCGACGAACCGGCGCAGCGTCGCCGCGGCCAGGGCAGGATGAAGCGCCGGGAAGCCGGCGAGCTCCAGCCGCTGGCCATCGATCAATCGATCGCTCAGCTCGCGCTCGGCCTGGGCGGCGAGAAACTCATCGACCGCTCGCAACTCGGCGCCGAGCTCGACCAGGCGGCGCGAAAATCCGGGCGCATAGGCCTGCTCGATCAGCGGCAGCAGGTCGTGGCGGAGGCGATTGCGCAGATGGCGCGGCGAGCGATTGGAGCTGTCGGAAACGTAATGCGCACCGATCGCCTGCAGATAGTCCAGCAGTTCACGCCGCCGCAGCTTGAGCAGCGGCCGGATGAGCCGTCCCGGACCGGCCTCGGCCATCGCCGACAAACCGGCGATACCGGCGCCGCGCAGCAGCCGCAGCATGATGGTTTCGGCCTGATCGTCGGCCTGATGGCCAAGCGCGATAGAGCGCGCCCCGAGCCGCTCGGCGGTGCGATCGAGGAAATCGTAGCGCGCATGGCGTGCCCGCTCTTCGAGATTGGACGCCTCGCCATCGAGCGCCGCATCGCCGACCATCAGCTCGATACCGAGCTCTTCGCACAGCCGGCGAACGAAAGTTTCGTCGCGCTCCGACTCGGCGCCACGCAGGCGATGGTTCAGATGGGCCGCCGCGATCCGGCAGCCGACGCGATGCATCGCGTGCAGCAGCGCCACCGAATCGGGGCCGCCCGAAACCGCGACCAGGATCAGGTCGTTGGGCGCCAGTCCCATCCGCGCCAGCCGCGCGGCCAGCGCCGACTCGATCCGTCCTGCCAGCCTATTTGATCGCGAATTGATTCGCTGAATCTTCGCTTTAGCCTGCCAGCCTGTCAAGCAGGTTCAGGATCACTTCGATCCCAGGCAGGTTGATCTCGAGTTCCTCGGCCAGGGTCCGAATCAGCCGGATTCGCTCCAGCGCCTGGCGCGCATAGAGCGGCTCGCGATTACCGTCCAGCTCGACGATCCGCGCCGGCGCGATTAGCTCGGCCGCTTCCCAAACCCTGAGCTGGGCTTCGGTCACATCCGCCAGCCGGCGCAGCGCGCTGCGGCTCAAGAAGGTTGGCACCCGGCTCTCGACGGCGCGTGAAATCCTGCGCCGCCGCACGATCGACGCTCTCCCTCTCATCTCACGGCTCCCGTCACGGCTCCCGCATCAGCTCGGCGCGCGGGTCGGGCACCGCCCGGGCCTTGCGATGCTCGGCGAGCTGCTGCATCAGGCTCCGCTCTTCGTCGGTCAGGTCGGTCGGAGCGAGCACCTTGATTTCGTAGAGCAGATCTCCGGCCGGCTGCTTGCCGCGCGCCGGGATGCCGCGGCCGCGCAGGCGCATCACACGTCCGCTCTGGCTGCCCTCCGGGATCTTCAGCGAGATGCGTCCGTCGACGGTCGGCGCCACGACTTCCGCGCCCAGCGCCGCCTCGTAATCCCACACCGGCAGCTCGCAGCGGATATCGCGTGCGGCAACCGCGAACACCGGGTCGCGATCGAGCTTGACGGTCAGGAACAGATCGCCGTTGAGCTCGGGCCGCGGCGCTTTGCCGCCCTGCCCTTTGAGGCGGATACGATCGCCGTCGGTCATGCCGGCTGGAATCGTCACCTCGAGCGTGCGGCGGGCCGCAATGGTGCCGCGCCCAGAGCATCGCGGACAGGGCTCGGCGGAGCGGATCACGCGCATCCCCGGGCGCTTCTCCTCGCGCGCGATCATGCCTTTGCCCCCGCACTGCGGACAATCGTCCTCGGCCACCAGCTCGAGCCGCCGCTTGCTGCCATGCACCGCCTCGCGCAACGCGATAATGACGGTGGCCTCCACATCCGGGGCGCGGGAGGGCGGACCGCCACCGGCGCCGAAATCGAAACCCGAGAAATCGGAAGCCGTGCGGGGGCCACCGCGGCGTCCGCGTCCGCCGCCCATCGAGAAGCCGCCACCGCCGAAGAAGCGTTCGAAGAAATCGCTGAAGCCGGCGCCCGCACTGCCGGGGCGCGGTCCCGAATATTGCCGAAAGATATCTTCCTGCGAGGTCCCGCGTTCCCAATCCGCACCGAGCTGGTCGTACTTCTTGCGCTTCTCCTCATCGCTCAGCACCTGGTAGGCCTCGTTGATCTCCTTGAAGCGCTGCTCGGCCTCCTTGTTGTTGGGATTGACGTCGGGATGATGCTTGCGGGCGAGCTTGCGGTAGGCGCTCTTGATCTCGGCCGCGCTGGCGCCACGCTCGACGCCGAGGAGCTTGTAGTAGTCGCGAAATTCCATCCTATGCTCTCAAGATGCTCATCAATTGCGGCGGCGCAAGCGGCTCACGACGCCGAGCGCGAGTTGAGCGGTTTTTCGCCCAGCGCGGCGAGTCGGCGCTCGAGCGCCGCGACTTCATGCTCGAGCCGGCGCTGGCGGCGCCAGATAAACATCACGTACAAAAAGATCACGGCGAAGATAATCGTGTAGGCCGCGAACAGGTAGCCGAAATTCTCCATCGTCAGTCTCCTGCCGCCGCCTCGGCCGTCGCCACCGCCAGCGTCAGGCGGATGAGCCGCGCGCGGGTTCGCAGCGTCGCCAGCCGCAGCAGCAGCAGCCAGGCGAACAGCGCCGTAAACGCGGCCATCGCGACCAGTAGCGTCGCCACCATCCGCGGGTCCTGCAAGCCATGACCGCCCTGGCGCGTCACCAGCACGGCGGGATGGATCGTGCGCCACAGCCGCACCGAAACGATCACCACCGGCACGTCGAGCGCGGCGATAATTCCGACCACTGCCGCGAGCCGCGAGCTGACCGGACTCTCATCAGCCGCCGCCCGCAGCATCAGGTAGCCGCCGTACAGCAGCCACAGCAGGAGCGTGGTCGTCAGGCGCGAGTCCCAGGTCCACCACACACCCCAAATCGGTTTGGCCCAGATCGATCCGGTCACCAGCACCAGCGTGCAGAACACCATCCCGGTCTCGGCCGCGGCCTGGCCGAGGTCGTCCCACACCTGCTGCCCGAGCCACAGGTAGAGCGCGCCCGAGATCGCGACCAGGCCGAAGCCGGCGAAGGCGACCCACGCGCAGGGGACATGGAAATAGAAAATCCGCTGCACGATTCCCTGCGTCGCCTCGGTCGGGACATAGAGGAACACCATGTACAACGCGGCGACCATCAGGGCCGCGGTCACGACGCCGAGCGTCATGGTCAGGCCGCGATTCATCGGCGGAGGATTTCCTGCATTGCTCTGTATTTGTACCAGCATCGCGAACCGTTGACATCATCACAGCTCCCGGCCTCGGCGTCGCAGACGGCCGCCATACGCCAAGTCTCGTCGTCCGGATTTGGATGCGAGGGGCGGCCAAACCGCCGAGCTTGACAACCAACTCGGGAGGGGCTTAAAGGTCGCTGGAGTCGAAGCGCCGGGACGGGACTTCCGGAAGGCTCGGATCGAGAGGGGTTCACATCAAATTGAGACTTGGGGGTCTCAACCATGCATAAATTCATCGGCAAACAGTTGGTTTGCGCCGCGGTGCTGGCGATCGTGGCGGCGTTGGTATGGTCGACTATCAGCTTCGCTGCCGAAGCTGAGCAGGAGAATCTTCCGGTCGGCACCGTGATCAACATGAAAAACTGGCAGCAGTACAAGCAGTACATGCCGCCGGGGATGCAGGCGATGTTTGCGGGAACCTATTTTTGGAAGTTCCCGCCCGATTTCCAGATCGTGATCGGCCCCACTCATCACGTTCTTCCGCCGAAGAGCTTCCAGGAGTACACCGAGAAGTACGCCAGCCAGGTCAAGATCGTGGACCTGCCCGATGGCCGCCATACCATCAAGGGCTATGTCTCGGGCTGGCCGTTTCCCCAGCCGGCTGAGCCGCAGATGGGCCTCAAGATCCTGATCGACAACTGGTTCGCCTACGTGCCCTATCTCATTTGCGGCAACACCTACTCCGGCTTTGAAGACCGTTTCGGCAACGTCTATCGAGAGATGGCGACCTTCATTTACCGGCGGCTGAGCCATATTGGCGATCCCGGGCAGCCGCTGAACGATCCGCAAGCGCAGGGGATGGATTACAGCGAATACGTGATGGTGAACTTTCCCGAGCAGGCCAAGTACACCACCGATTTGACGATCTATTACACCGACTACACCAAGCCCGAGAACACTTTTCTGTTCATCCCGGCCCTGCGCCGCTCGCTGCGGCTTTCGACCGCGGCCCGATGCACGCCGTTTATCGGCAGCGACCTGATCCTGGACGATCCCCGGGTCAACGGTTTCAATGGCGGCTTCGCCCGCTTCGACGCCAAGGTGGTGACGCAGCAAAAGATCCTGGGCGACCTCGAAGAGGACGTCAACCTCGCCGACAAGTGGAACAATTTCTATCAGCCGGTATTCTTCGCCAAGCCCAGCATCGGCAAGTGGGAGTTACGCGACACCTGGGTGATCGACGTCCGGCGCATACCGTCGCAGCGCTCGGGCTATTGCTACGGCAAGCGGCTGATGTGGATCGATAAAGAGACCAAGATGTCGTTCTGGCAGGACATCTACGACTCGTCGATGAAATTCTGGAAGATGAATGTCTGGCCGGTGGTTATCACCAAGGTACCGGGCCAGGCCCCCGCTATCACGCCCAATGGATGGGCCAATCAGTGGGACATCCAGAACGACCATCTCTCGTTCTGGGCCTTCAAGACGCCGGACGGACTGTCGACCGGAGACAATGCCGATTGCCGCAACCGCTACGGCCAAAACATGGACGACGTCGGCAAGTACTCCACCGCCGCGGGGCTGGCGACGGTCTTGAGATAGCGCGGCAAGTTACGCCCGTCATCGTGGTCGTCGGCGCAGGCGAGCGGCGCGCAAGCCGTCAGCCCTCGCCGGCGACCACGTGTTCGAACAGCAGATAGCCGGCGACGGTGTAAATCACGTCGAACGCGATCAGGATCTTCATCCAGGAAGCGGCGGCCGCGAACGAACCGCCGCCGAGCAGCACCGCCGAGGCCTTGACGCCGGCGATCAGCGCCGGCACGTAAATCGGCACCGCCAGCATCGGCAGGATCAAATCGCCGAGCCGGGTATGACCCGAGATCGCGGCCAGCATGGTGGCGAGCGCGGCGAAACCGGCCACCCCCAGCGCTAGCACCGGGATCATCCGCAGCAACCCGAAATCGAAATTCAGATTGAAGAACAGCACCATCAGGACGACCGCGGCAAGCTCCGCGACCGTCATGAAGATCAGCGCCGCGGTGAGCTTGGCCAAGTAGATCGTGGCGCGGTCGACCGGACTCATCAGCAGCCCGCTGATACATCCGTTCTCGCGCTCGGCGCCGATCGCGCGCGTCGCCCCGAGCATCCCGGAGAACAGCAGCGCAATCCACAGCGCCCCGGCGGCGGCTTCGGCGCCGCGCGCGCCGGCCTGGCTGAGCGCGAACACGATCACCACCAGGATCAGCATCGACAGCGCGACCAGCGCAATCGTGCTCTCGCCCGAGCGCAGCTCGAGCCGCAGATCCTTGCGCAGGATGGGGCCGAAGCCGGACATCGTGGACGCTTACCCGTGGCCGGCGAGCCGCCCGCCAGGGTGGCGCGCAAGCCGTCCGCGGCTGAGTTCGTAAGCTTCGAAATCGAGCCCCACCAGCGCGTCCGCGCTGTGCGCCGTGATTACCACCGCGCAGCCGCGCGCCAGCGCCTCGCCGATCAACTGCCTTACCAGCGCGACGCCGCCTGAATCGAGCGCGCTGAACGGCTCGTCCATGATCAGCAGCGCGGGATCGGCGATCAGCGCGCGGGCGATCGCCAGGCGCTGCTCGTTGCCGCGTGAGATGGTGCGCACGCGATAGTCGCCGAGCGCCTGCAGCCCGGCTCGCTCGAGCCAGCGCGCCGCGCGCTGGCGCGCGTCACGCAGCCCATAGAGCGCGGCGTAAAATTCGAGGTTCTCGACCGCGGTCAGATTCGGATAGAGCAAACTCTGATGGCTCAGCAGGCCGATTGCCCCACGCGCACCGGGGACGCCGGACACGGCGACAGTTCCGCTGCTGGGACGAATCAGGCCGGCGAAAATTTTTACCAGGGTCGATTTACCGGCGCCGTTGACGCCGCTGATCGAGGCCAGCGTGCCGGGCCACAGCTCGAAGTTAACATCGCGCAGCACCGGCACGAGGCCGAACGCCATGGCCACCCCGCGGGCTGCCAGCGCCGGCGGCTCCATCAGCCGGCCTCGCCGCCCGCCCGCCTGAGCGCCGCCAACGGCGCACCGCATCCACCGCAGAATTTATGGCTACCGCCGATCGCGCTGCCGCATTCCGGGCAGAAGCGGACCTGGCGAGCGCCGGGCGCCGTCGCCAGCGGCCGCAGCGGACGCACCACCGGGGTCGACGGCGCGCCCGGCGCGGGTTCGTTGCGAAGCCGCTCCAGCGCGCCCATCGCGGCCAGCGCCCGCTCCTCGAGCGGCGCCTTGAGGGTCCCGTAGTCGGCGGCGGAAAGCTTGTCCATCTCGCGGTCAAACTCGAGCTCGCGCAGCCCCTGCATCGCGAGTTCCTGCTCATGTTCAAGGCGCTCGGCCTCGACCGAGCGACGGCCGGGCCGCCGCCACAGCGATTCGCCGGTCAGCGGCGCCGCCACGAACAGCGCCACGCCGGCCACGATCAGGATCGCTGCCAGGTAGATCGTCACGGCGCTAAATTCGCTCTCTCAGACGGCGTTCCAGCTCGCGCCGCAAGTCGGGATTATCAGCGTCGGGAGGGGTGATATGCGGCGCTCCCGGCGGGGCCGGACCAGGCCGCGCGGTGCGCCAGCGCGAGATCGTGAACATCACCAGCATCGCGCCCATCACCATCACCAACGGCGGCGTCACCCAGGCCAGCAGATTGAAGCCCTGCGTGGTCGGCGACGACAGCACCTTCTCGCCGTACTTGGCGCGAAAGATGGCGATGATCTGTACGCGAGTCAGTCCCTGCGCGATCAGATGGTCGATCTTTTCCCGGGCCGGCACCGAGAACTCGCAATTCGGATGGTTGCAGTTGGCGACCGTCAGGCCGCATCCGCATTGACAGGTCAGCCCCTCGGCGACCGCCTGGCGGCTGGTCTTGGGCGTGACCGCCGGAGCAGCGGGCGGCGCCGCTATGAGCAGCGCCAGCATCGCGATTACCAGGGCGAGCTTCATACGCCGCGCTATCAGCGGCCTCCGCCGGTGGGCTCGGAGGCGAATCGATCGTCGGCCAGACGGCCACGCACAGTGGCCGCAATCGCGGCGCGCTCGCGCACGTTAGGCCACATCGCGATCACCGTCCCGAACGCCATCACGAATCCGCCCAGCCAGATCCAGAAAACCAGCGGCGTCAGGAAGACCTGGAAGGTCGCGGTCGCGGTAGTCTGGTCAAAGCCCGCCAGCACCAGGTAGAGATCGGCCGCCGGAGTCGAGCGCAGCGCGACGTCGGTCGCCGGCTGCTGGGCCGCCTTGTAGAAGAGCTTGGCGGGAGTCAGCGTGGTGACCGCGCGACCGTCGCGCGTCACGACCACTTTGGCGCGCACGGTTTCGAGATGGGGCGTCTCGCTCGATTCGAGGCCGGCGTAGCGCAGCCGGTAGGATCCGATCGCAAAGCTCTGACCCTCCTTCACGCTGGCCTTGACCTCGGTCTTGAAGAACGACGAGCCGACGATGCCGACGAAGGCGCAGATCACGCCGATATGGATGATATAGCCGCCGTAGCGGCGATTGTTCTTGGCGACCAGGTTGACCAGCGCGCGGGCCGGCGGTTCGTTCACCAGATGGCGGCGCGCACTGACGCCGCGCCGGAACTCGACCAGCACCGTGCCCAGCACGAACGCGGCCAGCGAGAAGGCCGTCAGCGCGTACCATTGCGTGAGCCCCGCGGCCAGCGCGCAGAGGCCGGTAAAGACCCCGAGTATGACCGGCGTCGCGAAGCTGCGGACCAGATTGCGCGGCGTGGTGCGCCGCCATGCGATCAACGGTCCGACGCCCATCAGGAAGATCAGTCCCAGCGCGAGCGGCGCATTGACGCGATTGAAGAACGGCGGACCAACCGTGATCTTGACCCCGCGCACGGCCTCGGACAGCACCGGGAAGAGCGTGCCCCAGAAGACCGCGAAGGCGATTCCGATCAACGCCAGGTTGTTGAACAGGAAGGCCGCCTCGCGCGACAGATAGGACTCGAACTCGGCCGGGCTGCGCAAATCCTTGACGCGCGAGATCAGCAGCGCGGCGTAGAGCACCACGACGCCGATCAGAAAGCTCAGAAAATACGGGCCGAGGCCCGACTGGGTGAAAGAATGGACCGATGAAATAACGCCGCTGCGCGTGATGAAGGTGCCGAACAGGGTCAGCCCGAAGGCCATCCCGATCAGCACCAGGTTCCAGATTTTCAGCATGTCCTTGCGTTCCTGGATCATCACCGAGTGCAGGTAGGCGGTCATCACCAGCCACGGCATGAAGGCGGCGTTCTCGACCGGGTCCCACGCCCAGTAGCCGCCCCATCCGAGCACCTCGTAGGCCCAGCGCGCGCCGAACAGATTGCCCAGGGTCAGGAAGAACCAGGAGAAGATCGCCCAGCGCCGGGTGGTGCGAATCCAGGTATCATCGAGCTTGCGGGTGATCAGCGCCGCGGCGCCGAACGCGAACGGCACGGTGGTGCTGACGTAGCCGACGTAGAGCGACGGCGGATGTATCGCCATCCAGTAGTTCTGCAGCAGCGGATTCAGATCGGTGCCCTGGGCCGGGATGATGGCGAGCAGGTCGAACGGGCGCGTGACGAAGTTGAGCATCGCCAGGAAGAAGATCGCGACCCCCGCCATCACCGACAGCGCCCACGGCGCGATCTCGAGGTTCTTGCGGCGGTTCTGGAAGGCCACGATGGCGGTGAAGATCGAGAGCAGCCAGGTCCAGAACAGCAGCGAGCCCTGCTGCCCGCCCCATAGCGCGGTTATCTTGTAGATGGTCGGCAGCGTGGTGCTCGAATACGAGGCGACGTACTCGAGCGAGAAGTTGCTGCGCAGGAGTCCTGTCCACAGCGCCAGCATCGCCACCGTGACCATCGCGCACATCGCCCACAAGGCGTGGCGCGCGCTGACGATAACGTCGGGCTGATGGCGGCGGACGCCGTATATATTCGCGCCGATCGAATAGATCGCGAGAACCAGCGCGAGCGCGAGTGCCAGTTGGCCGAGCATCGGCATCGTGCGGCTACCCCTTCTTATCCGGAACGTATTTGGAGGGGCACTTGGTCAGCACCTGGCTCGCTTCCAGCCGCGACGGCGTGCTGAGCCGCCCCTCGACGATCACATCACGATTGGCAGCCAGCATGTCGGGTTTGGGCTCGCCGCGGGCGACGACGTCGAACAGGACCGGCATCGATCCCGGCATCGACCCCGTTACTGGCTCGACCGCCGCCCCGCTTTCGCTGCGCGGCAGCGGCATCATGGTGAACTTAAGGGTCAGGGTGTTCGGGTCCCATCGGATCGTGCCGGGCTTGACCCGGCCGGCGACCCGCAGGGTCTGGCCCATCAATTTCGTTTCGCGCGCCCGGACTTCGCTGACCGTCAGGTAGTACTCCGAGGTGCTGTGGATGGCGGTGGTAATCAGGTAGGCGACGGCGGCCATCACCAGCCCGACGCCGATCACAAACCGCAATTTTCTTGGCATCGTTGGTTACTCAATCGATCCCGCGGCGGTTGTAGAGCGCCGCGACGACTGCCCATTTTGGCCTGTCAAAGATGGGATCGGCAAGCGAGCCGGTGAGCCCCCGGCGCCCGGGCCTTTCAATCTCACTCAATGCAGCAGGCGTTCCTTCTTGCGGTCGTCAGGATGGTCGTGATCTTCGCGCTCGTTTCCCGGGATTCGGTAGCCCTCGCCCGCCCACGTCCCGAGGTCGACCATCTGGCAGCGCTCGGAGCAGAAGGGACGGAACCGATTAGCCGGCGAACCATCGCTGGTTTTCCTGCAGATCGGGCAGCGCACGGAAGCATGGTTCCAGATCACGGCGAGGACCGCAATGCCGATTGCGCCTGGATTTCCTTCCACACCGGCTGCTCGTCGCAATGCGAGGTGCCGCCCTGCACCTCGAAACGCGTGGCGTCGGCCATGTACCGAAAACGCTCGAAGTAGCAGAGCTGGCGACGGTCCACGCCGCGATAGGTCGCCTCGACGTCGACCTCCAGTGTCGCGCTGCCATCGACGATCGCGCCGTATTTGGCGGGCGGCAGATGGCGATAAATCAGATGGGGCACATCGGGCGACAGGATACCGGCTTCGAGCCGCCGGGATTCAGCCGTTATCACCGCGCCGTCGATTATCAACCGGGTGTCGATCACGGTGTTGTCGGAAGAGAGATGGCCGAAGTTGCGATATTCGATCACCAGGCGCGGCTCGTTGGGCTTCGAACTATCCAGCCGCACCGACTCGACACCCAGGTAGGGACGCTCGGAGGCCAGGTAAATCCAATCCGCGATGCTGGCGGTGCGCCAGGTCGCAATGCCGGTGAAGATGGTCGCCCCTACCATCAGCGCCGTCATCACCTCGGTGAATCCCAGGATTCGTCCGAGCCGGCGGCGCTCGACGCGGGTCAGCGGATCGTTTCCGCCCTGCTCCCCGTCCTTGTGTGCCATCCCCGCCCCCCTCGCCGTCCCAACCGATGAGCAGTCGCTCTAAAACGCGATCGGCAGCGCCTTCAGTCCCCTGAAGCGGCCCATCTCCTTCCATTCCAGCCGATCGTCGGCCAGCCGCAGCCTGGGCATCCGTTGCAGCAGCCGCACGATCGCGACCTGCCCTTCGAGACGCGCGAGGCCGGCGCCGAGACAATAATGCACGCCGTGGCTGAAGGAGAGATGCTCGTTGTCGGAGCGCGCGATGTCGAAGCGATCGGGATCGGCGAAGCGCTCCGGGTCGCGGTTGCAGGCGCCGATCAGCACCGAAACCGTCTCGCCCGCGGCCACTCGCTGACCGCCGATCTCGACCTCTTCGCGCGCCACCATCGGCGACACCGCCTGCGTCGGTGCGTCGTAGCGCAGCATCTCTTCGACCGCGCTCGCGATCAGCTCCGGATGTTCGCGCAGGCGTGCCATTTCAGCCGGATGATGCAGCAGGGCCAGCAGGCCGTTGCCGATCAGATTGGTGGTGGTGGCGTGGCCGGCGGCGAAGATGGTCGACAGTATCGTCAGGATTTCGAGACGCGAGAGCCGCTCGCCGTGATAATCGACGGTCAGGAAGGCGCTCAGCAGGTCGCTGCCGCCGGGATGGCGCTCGCGATCCTCGATCTGGCGATTGAAGTAGTCGTCGAAACCGAGCGTCGCGCGATCACCCTCGGTGATCATCTCCTGGGTCCGCACCACGCCGCGCGAGGCGACGATACCTTCGACCCAGCGCATCATCTGCGCGGCGTCGGCCTGCGGCACGCCCAGCATCTCGCAGATCGCGATCGACGGCAGCGGATAGGCGAAATCGGCGATCACGTCCATCTGGCCGCGCTCCGCAACCCGATCGAGCAGACCGTCGACGATCTCCTCGAGATGCGGTTTGAGGGCGGCGACCGCTTGCGGGGTAAAGGCGCGGCTCACGAGGTTCTTGAAACGGGTATGGCCCGGCGGATCGGAGAACGCCAGCTCGTGGCTCTGGCTTTCGAGGATGAGCTGCGGGCCGAACTTCCGCAGCATCTGCTCGATCAGCGCGGCGCGGCTGAAGCGGGCCTGATCGCGCAGGAAGGCGGCGGCATCCGCGTAACGCAGGATCGCCCAGCCGCCCATGTGCGGACTGAAATGGACCGGCGCCGTGGCGCGCAGCCGATGGAAGATCGGGTAGGGATCCGGATGGCCCGGAAGACTCGGGTCGAAATCGAGAGCTGATGCCTGCTCGGCCGGTCTCATCGCGGATACCACCTCGGGTCGAGATGTGGCTAGTCTGCTAAGCTCCGTTGGCTTAGGCAATAGCGCCATACACGCCGACCAGGAGCGCGGTCGCATCAGCCCAAGACGCCTGCGACCCGGCGCTCCGGGCAGCGGCGCGTCAGCGGCCGGCCGCAGCGCTGGCGCTTGGGTTCTCTTCCGCGATCATTCGCTCAATCACCCGGCGCGCATGGATCACCGCGCCGTCGCCATGCACGTTGACCAGCGGCCGCTCGGGATGCTCGTCGAGGCGGGCCTGCTGCGCTTCGACGATCGCCTGGTCCTCGACGAAGGTCCGCGCGATCTCGTCGAACAGCATCGTGGTCGCCGCCGGATCGTGCTGCGAATAGTTATTCGCCACCGACCAGAAATAGAAACAGGTATTATCAGTCTCGGGCGTCATGCCGTGAAAAATCCGGAAGCAGAAGCCGCCGCCATGATGGCCCGGCTCGTAGGCGCCCGCACCCGCATCGACCGCCGCAGTCCATTGCAGCACGTTTGACGGCGCGATGAAGACGAACTCCTGGCAGCGATCGACCCGGCCTTTGAAGCCCGCGGCCTTGACGTAAGTCGGCGGCGGCACCGAATTGAGCATCCATCGCGTGATGCGCACGCCGTCGGGATTGCGCTCGACTCGCTGGCGCGCCTCGACATGCGTGAGCGGCGTGCCACCGACAGTGCGATCGTGCACGTAACCGAGATGCGAGAGGTCCATCAGGTTGTCGACCATCATCAGATAGCTGCCCTTGATGTGGTAGACAGTATGTTGATGCGGCCAGTTGGCGCGGTCGTCGTGGAACGGAAAGTCGATGATGCGGCTTTCGTCAGCGAGCGCCGCGTCGCCCATCCAGATCCAGATGAACTGGTTCTGCTCGACCACCGGGTAGCTGCGCACGCGCGCGTCGGGCGGGATATTGTGATCGCCCGGCACCAGCACGCATCGGCCGCTGCGATCGTAAACCAGGCCGTGATAGCCGCACTGGATACCCTCGGGGCAGGTCCAGCCGAAAGTCAGCGGCGCGCCGCGATGACAGCATCGATCCTCCAGTGCCGCGACCTTGCCGCTCGCGTCGCGGAACATCACGATCGGCTCGTCCAGGATTCTGCGTCCGAACGGCGCGCCCGCGACCTCGTCGCTCCAGCCCGCGATATACCACGCGTTACGGATGAACATCTGGCTGGTTCCCCCGTCAGGTTTGTTGAACCACACCGGGTGGCTGAGCTTTAGCGGCCTGGCCGCGACGCAGCAGTATCGCCGACACCACCGCGAGCGCCGCGACGATCACCAGAACTACCAGCACCAGCCATATATAGGTCTCGATTTCTGTACCGATCAGAGCGGCGAATATCAGGATGGCGCTGACCCAGTAGAAACTCCGATCGAAGTGCACCCCGGCGAGAAAGCTCGTGGTCGCGAGCAACAGAATAGCCACCAGCGCCACCTCGCCGTTGGACATCTGGCCGCGCGCATGCTGGAGGAAGAGGATTTTCACCGCGATTATCGGCCCCAGCCAGTGCAGCGCCTGGCGCAGCACGATCCGCCACAGCGCCATCTCATAGGCGTGACCCGACGCCAGTTCATGGGCAAGGCAGGCGATGCCGAACACCGGGAACATCGCCCACCAGTAGTAGTGCGATGTATCGCTCGAGTAGTTCGACAGGAACAGCCCGATCATCACCAGCACGCCGAGCACCCCGACCACCAGCAAGCGCCGCATCAGCAGCGATTGGAGCGCGCCGGCACGCTCGATCAGCGATTGCATCCAGCCGGTCGGTTTGGCTGGCTCAGGAGTTATTGAAGCTTCTGTCATGGTACTGTGAACCACATCGTGGCGAGCGGCGGCAGCGTCAGGTTAAGCGAATGCGGCAGGCCATGCCACGGCGTCGCCTCGGCCGCAACCGCACCGCCGTTGCCGAGGTTGCCGCCGCCATAAAACTCCGAATCGGTGTTGAGGATTTCATGATAAAGGCCGGCCGCCGGCGCGCCGACGCGATAATTGTGCCGCACCACGGGTGAGAAGTTGCACACGCATAGCAGGCGGCCGCCGCTTTGCGGTGCGATGCGCAGGAATGCGATCACATTCTCGTCGGCGTTGTGCAGATCGACCCACTGAAAACCGGCCGGCTCCGGATCGCCTTCCCACAGCGCCGGCTGCTCGCGATAGACGCGATTCAGATCGCGCACCAGGGTCTGCAATCCGCGATGCTCGCCGTACTGGCATAGATCCCAGTCGAGGCTCTCTTCGTTATACCATTCGTTCCACTGCCCGAACTCGCTGCCCATGAAGATCAGTTTCTTGCCGGGATGCGCCCACATGTAGCCGTAGAGCGCGCGCAGGTTGGCGAACTGCTGCCAGCGATCGCCCGGCATCTTGGAGAGCATCGCGCTCTTGCCGTGCACGACTTCGTCATGCGAGAGCGGCAGGATGAAGTTCTCGCTCCAGGCGTAGAGAAAGCCGAAGGTGAGATCGTGATGATGGAAGCGGCGATGGATCGGCTCGAGGCTGAAGTACTGCAGTGTGTCGTGCATCCAGCCCATATCCCACTTGAAGCCGAAGCCGAGGCCACCGACGTAGGTCGGGCGGCTGACCCCGCCCCACGAGGTTGATTCCTCGGCGACCATCGTGACGCCCGGGATGAGCCGGTAGATGGTCTCGTTGAGCTGGCGGATGAACTCGACGGCGTCGAGATTTTCGCGTCCGCCGTAGCGGTTGGGAATCCATTCACCCTCGCGCCGCGCGTAGTCGAGATAAAGCATCGAAGCGACCGCGTCGACGCGCAAGCCGTCGCAGTGATACTCGCCTAGCCAGTTGAGCGCGCTGGCGATCAGAAAGGAACGAACTTCGCTGCGGCCGTAGTTGAAAATGTAGGTGCCCCAGTCGGGATGCTCGCCCTGGCGCGAGTCGAGATGCTCGTAGAGCGCGGTGCCGTCGAAGCGGCCGAGCGAGAAATCGTCCTTCGGAAAATGCGCCGGCACCCAATCCAGGATGACGCCGATGCCGCGGCTGTGCAGATGGTCGACCATGAAACGGAAATCGTCGGGGCTGCCCCAGCGCGCGCTGGGCGCAAAATAGCCGCTCACCTGGTAGCCCCATGAACCGGTGAACGGATGCTCCATCACCGGCATCAGCTCGACGTGCGTGAAGCCCATCTCGCTCACGTAATCGGCCAGCATCGGCGCCAGCTCACGGTACGAAAGCTGGCGGCGATGGTCGGCGGGATCGCGCCGCCACGAGCCGAGATGGAGCTCGTAGACCGACATCGGCGTGCGATAAGGATCGGCCTTGGCGCGGCGCTCGAGCCATTCATGGTCGGAGAAGGAGAAGGTGGACTGATAGACCACCGAGCCGGTGCGCGGCGGCTCCTCCATCGCGGCGGCATACGGATCGGTCTTGAGCATCGGCGGACCACCGCCGCGGGTGCGCAGCTCGTACTTGTAACAGGCGCCGGGCTTGAGCTCCGGGATGAACAGCTCCCAGATGCCCGAGCCGCCGAGCATGCGCATCTGGTGGATGCGGCCGTCCCAATGATTGAAATCGCCGACCACGCTGACTCCGGCCGCATTCGGCGCCCAGACCGCGAACGCCACGCCGCTGACGCCGCCATGCTCGGTCGGATGGGCGCCGAGTTTGTGGTAGGTGCGTTCGTCGCGACCCGAATTGATCAGATAGAGATCCAGCTCGCCGAGCGTGGGGGCGAAGGCGTAGGGATCGTGAATCGTGCTGACCTCGCCGTCCAGGTGATGCAGCTCGAGGCGATAGCTGAGCTGGCTGCGACCGGGCACCATGGTCTCGAGCAGGCCGCCGCGCGAATCGCGCTCCATCGGCTGCGGCGGCGCGTCGTCGGGCAGCAGCATCACCCGCTCGGCGTCGGGCCGCAGCGCCCGCACCATCACGCCATGGTCGAGCGGATGAGGCCCGAGGATGGCATGCGGATCGCTCAGGCGAAGCTCAAGCAGGGCTTTAACTTCAGTCGCTGTCAAACCGGTATGTTCCGTATCATCCCGCACCGTTCGCCTCCGTGCCGAGAATTTGTTCGATACCATGGAGCGGCACGCGCAGCCAGTCGGGTCGATTGTTCAACTCGTAACCGACCTCGTAGATGCCCTTTTCCAGCAGCAGCGCGTCGAGCATCACCCGCAAATCTTCGCGATCAGCGGGCACGAACGGCGCGTGGCCGGCGATCTTCAGGTAACCGTCGAGATAGGCCCACGAGCACCAGGTCTGCCACAGCCGCGCCCACGGCTCCATCGCCTGGAAACCGTTGCTGCCCAGCGCACCGCTGCTGAGCCGCTCGAACAGGCCGACCAGCGACGCGTAATGGAACGAGCGCAGCATCCCGGCCACGTCGCGCAGCGGCGAACGTTTGCGGCGGCGGTCGTCGAGCGAACGCGCCGGCTCGCCCTCGAAATCGATGATCATGAAATCCTTGCCGGTGTGCAGGATTTGACCAAGATGCAGATCGCCGTGACAGCGCGTGCGGAGGATATTGAAGCGCCGGCCGATGAACGCTCCGAAATGCCCGTTGATACGCTCCTGGCTGGCGAGCAGGCGCTGGAGTGGAGCCTGCAGCTCCGGCGCGACGGAATCGAGGCGGCTGCGCACGTGCCGCAGCACCTGGCCCAGCAGGTTGCGCATCGATTGATAGGCCGAGCGCTGATAGAGCGTCGAATACGGTTCGGGTGCGAAGGCCGGATCTTCGCTGTCGGCGGCGAGCGCCAGATGCAGCTCGGCGGTGCGCCGACCGAGCAGCCCGGCTACGCCAAGATAAGCGCCGATCAGGTCACGGACTGCGGTCGACGGTTCCTGCTCGGTAATCAGCTCGACCAGCGGGCGATTGGAGAGCCCGAGGTTAGTGTCTTTCTTGGTGACGGCGCGCTCGAAATAGCGCGTCAGCTCGCGGCCGGTATATTCCCAGGCGTCGCCCTGGTTGGGGACGAAGCCGTGCAGCACCGCCATCGTGCGGGGCTCTTCGCGGCCACTGTGATATTCGAGCCATCCGGCCAGCGGCGGGGTATGCGGGAAGCTGGCCCGTTCGGTAAGGAAGCGGCCGACCTCGAGATCGGGGTTGAGGCCGCGGTCCAGGCGCCGGAACATCTTTAGAATCAGGCGATCGCCGAAGACCATCGAGAAGTTGCTCTGCTCGGCGCGAATCGCTTTGACCTCGGTATTACTGTCCAGGGACTCGCGAATCCCCGGCCAGGCTGCGGTCTGACCGACCCGCAGTTCGCCCTGCTCACCGCGCAGATGGCGGCGGCGGTCCATCAGACTCAGCAACGCGTGGCAGAATTCCGGGTCCGCGCCGGCGTCGTAAACCAGCCCATCGGCACCGCCGTTGCGGCCTCTGAGGCGGAGCTCGGCGATCGCGCGCTGCGGCGACCGCGTGCGCAGTTCCACGGCCCGGTCGCCCTCGGCCCACGCGATCGGGATCACATAGGTCTCGACCTCGCCGTAAGTGAATTCGACTGCGACCAGGGCGAGCATCGCGCCGCTGGCTTCGTGAATCGGTATGAGGTCCTTGATCACCGCCGTTTTCACGTTGCGCGCCTTGCTCCGAAACCATCGGGCGCGCGGCAGATAGGTGGTCAGCGCCGGCTCGATAAGCGCGCGCCCTTCGCCGCGGATGAAGCTTTCCCACGAGCCGCTGGCCGTCAGATGCGGCGTGCTGGCGGCGGCGGCGACCAGCTCGATGGTCTCCTTGCGCGGCGGCTCGAGCGCGAACCAGTCGAAGTTATGCGGTCCGAGGCTCAGGAAGTACGGCTGCTCGCCGATCGGCGGAAAGGCGGTGCGGCCGATCAGTTCGACCGGGACCATGCCGCGAAAGCGGCTCAAATCCAGCTCGACGTACTGCACGAAGCGCGACAGGTTGGCGACCACCAGAATCCGCTCGTCGCCGTAGCTGCGGACGAACGCCAACACGCGGGCATTTTCCGGACTCAGCAGTTCCATCGTGCCGCGGCCAAACGCCTGGTATTGCTTGCGCAGCGCAATCATCCGGCGCATCCACCACAAGAGCGAGTGGCGGTTGCGATCCTGCGCTTCGACGTTGACGGTCTGATAATGATACTCGTGATCGATGGTGACCGGAAGAATCAGCTGTTGCGGATTGGCGTTGGAGAAGCCCGCGTTGCGATCGCCGCTCCATTGCATCGGCGTGCGCACGCCGTCGCGATCGCCCAGATAGACGTTGTCGCCCATCCCGATTTCGTCGCCATAGTAAACCACCGGCGTCCCCGGCATCGACAACAACAGCGCGTTGACCAGTTCGATGGTGCGCCGGTTGTTGCCGAGCAGCGGCGCCAGCCGGCGGCGGATGCCGAGGTTAAGCCGCATGCGCGATTCCTGCGCGTAGGCGCGATACATGTACTCGCGCTCCTCCTCGGTGACCATTTCCAGCGTCAGCTCGTCGTGATTGCGCAGGAACAGCGCCCACTGGCAGGTCTCATCGATCGGCGGGGTCTGGTTCCAGATGTCGACCAGCGGGAAGCGATCCTCCATCCGCACCGACATGAAGATGCGCGGCATCAGCGGAAAGTGAAACGCCATGTGGCATTCGGTAGCGCTCAGATAGGCGACCGCATCCTCGGGCCACTGGTTGGCTTCGGCCAGGAACATGCGATTGGGAAATTTGCGATCGACGTGCGCGCGCATCTCCTGCAAAAAGGCGTGGGTCTCGTGCAGATTCTCGCAACTGGTCCCTTCGCGCTTGTAGAGGTACGGGACCGCGTCGAGCCGCATCCCGTCCACCCCCATCGAGAACCAGAAGTCGAGCGCGGCGAGCGTCGCGCGCCGCACTTCGGGGTTATCGTAGTTGAGGTCCGGCTGATGGGCGTAAAAGCGATGGAAGTAATAGGCGTGCGCCTGCGGATCCCACGACCAGTTGGAAGGCTCGAAGTCCTGGAAGATGATGCGCGCTTCCTTGAACTTCTCGGCGCTGTCGCTCCAGATGTAGAAGTCGCGATAGCGGCTGCCCGGCGGCGAGCGCCGCGCGCGCTGAAACCAGGGATGCTGATCCGAGGTGTGATTCACCACCAGCTCGGTAATCACGCGCAGACCGCGACGATGAGCCTCCTTGAGAAAACGCTTGAAATCATGCAGCGTGCCGCAGTCGGCATGGATATCGGTATAGTCGGAAATGTCGTAGCCGTCGTCGCGCAGCGGCGACGGGTAGAACGGCAGCAGCCACAGCGCGGTGACGCCGAGATTCTGCAGATAGTCGAGCTTCTCGGTCAGGCCGCGAAAGTCGCCGATACCGTCGCCGTCGCTGTCATAGAACGACCGCACGCGCAGCTCGTAAAAGACCGCGTCCTTGTACCAGCGCGGGTCGTCCGACAGCATCAATTCCGGGGACGCCACTAGAGTTCCCTGCTTACCAAAAATAGATGGGCCGGCGCAGTGTGCGGATCCAATCGCACGTAGTTGCGCTCCGCCCATCGGTAGCGATTGCCGGTCAGCAGGTCGGTCACGAAATAGGCCTCGCCGGCGCTGACCCCGACCGCCTCCGGCGCAACGAAGGCGGTGCATTCGTGGGTGCTGAAGGGGTCCAGGTTGACGGCCACCATGATGACATTGCGCAGATCGTCGGTAGCCTTCACATAGAGCATTATCTGATCGTTGTCGGTGGTTAGGAACCTCAGGTTGTCAAATTGCTGCAGGGCCGCGTTATCGCGCCGAATCTGGTTGATGGTCGCGATAAAGCCCTTGATATTGCCGGGCCGACTCCAGTCGCGTACCCGGATCTCGTACTTTTCCGAATTGCGATAATCCTCGGTGCCCGGCAGCGCTTCGTTCTCGCACAGCTCGTAGCCGCTGTAGATCCCGTAGGCCGGCGACAGCGTCGCCGCCAGCAGCAGACGCATCTTGAAGGCCGGCGCCCCGCCCTGCTGCAGAATCGGCATCAGGATGTCAGGCGTGTTGGTAAAGAAATTGGGCCGGAAGTACTCGCGCATCGAGGTTTGCGTCATCTCGGTCAGATATTCGGTCAACTCGGCCTTGCTGTTGCGCCAGGTGAAATATGTATAGGACTGGGTGAAACCGGCCTTGGCCAGCGCCTGCATCATCCTGGGTCGGGTGAAGGCTTCAGCCAGGAAGATCACCTCCGGATGCGCGGCCTGGATGTCGCCGATCAGCCACGCCCAGAAATCGACCGGCTTGGTGTGCGGATTGTCGACCCGGAAAATCTTCACCCCATGCCCGATCCAGAAACGCAGGATCTCGCGGATCGCCTTGAACATCGCTTCGCGATCGGGCGAATCGAAATTCAACGGATAGATGTCCTGGTATTCCTTGGGCGGATTCTCGGCGTAGCGGATCGAGCCGTCGGGCCGATGGTAAAACCACTCGGGATGCTCGCTAATCCACGGATGGTCGGGTGAGCATTGCAGCGCGAAGTCGAGCGCGACTTCCATCCCCAGCCCGTTGGCCTCGGCCACGAAATAATCGAAATCCTCAAGCCCGCCGAGCACCGGTTCGATCGCGGTATGGCCGCCCGCCGCACTGCCGATCGCCCACGGACTGCCGGGGCTGTCGCCGTCCGCATCCGGCGAGTTGTTCGAGCCTTTGCGAAAGGCCTGGCCGATGGGATGAATCGGCGCCAGGTAGACCACGTCGAAGCCCATCGCCTGGATGTCGACCAGCCGCGCCGCCGCCTCGCGCAGCGTCGCGCCACGGCCGGGTGCGCGGCCCTGCGAACGCGGGAACATCTCGTACCATGCGCTGCAGCGCGCGCGCGGCCGATCGGCGACCACCTCGAGCAGCGGCGCATAAGTGGTGGCGTCGACTCGCGAGGCGAGCCGGGCCGCCAGTTCGCACAGCTTCGGATCCGAAAAGATCGCCAGCGCCGCAGGTCCGTCCTGCTCGCCGTCGAGCCGGGCGAGAAACTCGTCGACCGCGCCCCGTTCGTCGCCGGCGCCCGCGCGCCGGCGGATGGTCTTCAACAGGGCGATGCCTTCGAGCAGTTCCGAGCCGATGTCGCGGCGGCCGCCTTCAACCCATTTCCTGAAGTCGACCAGCCACGAAGCATAGGGATCGGTCCAGGCGACGACCGTGAACACGTAACGGGTGTTCTCGTCGAGCGGAAACTGACCGCGCCAGCGGTCGTTGGTCAACGGCTGCATCGGCGCTTCGACGAACGAACGGTCGCGCGCCCGCCGCCATCGCACCGCGGCGCACACCACCTGGTGGCCGTCGCGGAACACGTCGGCCTCGACCACGCACTGCTCGCCGACGATGCGTTTAGCCGGGTAGCGGCCGTGGTCGACGCATGGGGTTACGGTCTCGATCAGATGATGATGAAATCGCACGGCAGCAAGCTCCTGGGGCGCTGAGTAAGACTCTGAAATCTTCGGGATTGTCTAAATTCTAATCGAACCGGTATGGGCAGGCGACCATCGCACGCATTAAAGTGTCGATAAGTTTCACGAACACGGCAGAATAACCGATGGATCGCGCTAGGCGCGGCCTGTAACATTGGCGATCGGGGGGGTTTTCAACTATCACGTGTTTATTCGATCGAGCCGCGGCGTCGCGATGCCGTGCCGCTCTCAGACCAGCCGATGAATCCACTTGTTGTCCATTGTCACTTTTATCAGCCGCCGCGCGAGAATCCATGGACCGGCGCGCTCGATCCCGAGGAAAGCGCCCGCCCCTTCCACGACTGGAACGAGCGTATCTATTCCGAATGCTACCGGCCTAACGGTTTCGCGCGGGTTTTCGATGGCCACGGCAATATCGAACGCATCGTCAACAACTACGCCTGGATAAGTTTCAACTTCGGACCGACGCTGATGGGCTGGATCGAGCGGATGCATCCGCAAACCTATGCCCGTATCGTCGCGGCCGACCGCGCCAGCCTGCGCGCCCACCACGGTCACGGCAACGCGATCGCCCAGGCCTACAATCACGCCATCCTGCCGCTGTGCAACGAGCGCGATCGGCGCACCCAAATCAACTGGGGAATCGCCGACTTCCGCCATCGCTTCGACCGCCAACCTGAAGCCATGTGGCTGCCCGAAACCGCGTGCAACGACGTCACCCTGGGCGCCCTGATCGACGCCGGGATGCGCTACGTAATCCTGGCGCCCAACCAGGCAGAGCGCGTTCGCCCGCTGGCGGGCGGCGAGTGGGTCAGCGTCGCCGACGGCAGCGTCGACCCGCGCCGTCCCTACCGTTACCTCCATCGCGACGGTTCCGGACGCTCGCTGGCGATCTTCTTCTATGACGGCGCGGTCGCCCGCGCGATCGCCTTCGAGGGTGCGCTGTTCTCGAGCCAGACCCTGGTCGATCGGCTCCAACAGGCAGGCGATGCCGCGGGCGGACTGGTCCACGTCGCCACCGACGGCGAAAGCTACGGCCATCATTCGCACTTCGGCGATCGCTCGCTCGCCTATGCGCTCGAAGTCGAGGCGCCCGCGCGCGGCTTCCAGGTCACCAACTACGGCGAGTATCTCGAACTTTATCCGCCGACGTGGGAAGCCGAGGTCAAAGCAGGCCCGGGGGGAGAAGGCACCTCCTGGAGCTGCGAGCACGGCGTGGGACGCTGGGCGCGGGACTGCGGATGCCAGAACGGCGGCGGTGAGGGATGGAACCAGGCCTGGCGCGCGCCGCTGCGTGCGGCCTTCGACGACCTGCGCGATCGCGCGGCCGAGATTTTCGAGGAGCACGGCAGCCACCTGTTTCGCGATCCGTGGAGCGCACGCGACGCCTACATCGAGCTGGTGCTGGATCGGACGGCCAACCGCGAGACCTTCCTGGGGCAGCTCGCCGGACGCCATCTGCACGGCAACGATCAATCACGCGCGATGCGGCTGCTGGAGATGCAGCGCAACGCGATGCTGATGTACACGAGCTGCGGCTGGTTCTTCGCGGAAATCTCAGGCATCGAGACCGTCCAGGTGATGAAGTACGCGGGCCGCGTGCTCGACCTGATGACCGAACTGGGCATCAAAGCGCCTGAGGATCGGCTGCTGGCGGGGCTGGCGGAAGCGCCCAGCAATATTCCCGAGTTGGGTAACGGCGCCGAGGTCTTCCGCCGCTTCGTGCTGCCCTGTCGCGCGACGCCCGGCCGTATCGCAGCCCACCTCGCTATCACCGGTCTGGCGGGCAATCACGACGGCGGCGAATTCGGCGATTTCAAGTATCTGCGGCAGCATCATCGCCAGCAACAGCATGGACGGCTGACGCTCGCTATCAACCGGCTGGTGATTGAATCAACTTTGAGCGGCGAAAATCACGACTACTCGGTGGCGGCGCTGCATCTCGGCGGGCTCGATTTCTATTGCGCGCTGCACGCGTTCCGCGGCGCAGCGCATTTCAAGGACGCGGCGCATAAGCTCTGGCAGGCGCTGGGTTCAACCTCGCTGCCGACTCTGTTGCGGATGGTACAGGAGGAGTTCGGTCCGGAGGAGTTCGGGCTCGACGACGTGCTGCCGGGCGGCCGCCACGCGATGTGCGAGATCGTTTACGGCGATCTGCTCAAGGATTTCAGCGGGCAGTTCGCCCATCTGCTCCACGAGTTCGAGCGCGTCGCCCAGATGCTGGAGAGCGCCGGCTTCGAATTACCCGCCCCGGTGCGCCAGTTCGCGGAGTTCACGCTGGGCCATCGGCTGGAGGTGCAAATCGAGCGCCAGGCCGGCAACCTCGATCCGCATGCCTATGAAGGCGCGCTGAAAATCGCCAACGAAATCGCCCAGCATCGCTACCTTAAAATCGACCGCTCCGGAGCCGTAGCCGTCTTCAGCCCGATGATTGCTGAAGCGGTCACCGCCGCAATCGCAGCGCCCGGCCCCACCACCGTCACCGTGGCGCTCGATCTTATCGCGCTCTCCCGGCGGCTGGGTCTGGAAGCCAACCTCGAGACGCCGCAGGAAGCGGTCTACGCAGCGGCTGGCGACCGCCGCATCGATTCGGAACCGCTCCGGCCGCTGGCCGCGGCGCTGGGACTCTCAACCAGCATCTTTACGCGTCGCGCGGAAAGCGCGCGCGCCGATTCCGCGCCGGCCAAGCGCCGCACTACGGCCCGTTCAGACTAGACCTCACGGCGCCGGCGGCGGCGCGGGCGGTATCGAGCCGGGCGGCGCCAGCGCTCCAGCGCCAGCAGCGGTCGGCAGCGTCGACACGATCGCCATCCCGACCAGCAGCGCGCCCAACAATTCGTTGAGCTGCGCCGGCTGCAATTGCTGGGACGGTGCCGGCGCCGCAGTGCCTGGCGACGGGGCGGCCGCGAGCGGCGGGAAAGACGACGCCGCCGCGCTCAAGGCCGGACTCGGCGTCAAAAGTTCAGGCTGGATTACGATTCGGTTGTCGATCTCGGCGCCCGGATCGTTCAGGAAGCGGCGCGCCCGGTCCTCCGCATCGTGCTTGCCGTGCGGAGTCGCGACATATCCGTAGAGAATCACCTTACGATTCCCGTCCGCCGCATCCATCACCTGCGCCCCGACCAGCGGCAGTCGATGCCCCTGCAGGTAGTAGGTCAAGCGGTCACTCACGGCGGAACGCGTGGCGGGCGATGAACTCGTCGAGGGTTCCGGCGGCGATACCGGAGTTGGCGACGGCTGAGGCGTGGCGGGCGCAGCGCCGGTCGAGAATGTCTGATGCGTGGTGTAGGCGTAGCCGTGGACGTACGGCGTGCATCCTGGCAGCGCCGTCAACGCCCCCGCCATCCCCCAACCCACGACTGTGCGCGCGGCGCGCCACATAAAAAAAGGCTATGCCTCCGCGCCGTCGCGCTCAAGCGCGTGCAGCCAGTGCGTCAGGACGAGCTACGAGTTCGGGTTCGCCGTCGAGCGGCGCGTTACTTCGGCAGCGGCCATTTGTAGAAGCGCGCGGTATTTTCGCATAGCAGCTTGCGCTTGTTCTGCTCGCTGATATCGCCGCGCGCCTCGAACGTGCGGGCCGCATATTTGAGCCGGTCGTAATGCGGGATGTCCGATCCGAACAGCCAGCAATCGGCGCCATACTCCTCGATACACCAGGGCAGCAATTTGTCCTCGACCTCGAAGCCGAAGAAGATATTGCCGCGCTTGATGTACTCCTCGGGCGTGAGCTCAGGCCATGGCGCATCGTTCGCGGCCAATCCGCCCACGCCGATCAGGCGCGAGGGCAGCCGCTCCGGGCGATCGGGATTCTTGATGGTCGCGAAGCGCTGGCCGTGCGTCAGGTCCTCGAGGCGGCCGAGCAGGTACGGCACCCACATCGATCCGGCCTCCAGGAACGAGACGTGCAGTTGCGGATACTTGTCGAGCACTCCGGTAAAGGCGAAGCGCCAGAACGCCATCAGCAGCGACTGATGAAAGGCCAGATAGCCGAGCGGCGTGCACTCGCCGACATGCACCGACATCGGCATATCGACCTGTCCGGCGGCATCCCAGATGGCGCCGAAATGGGGATCGGTCACCGCCCGCGTGCCGACCATACCGAGCACCATGGTGCCGGCGGCGCCCATCTTTTTGGTCCGCTCGATCTCGGCCGCCGCGAGGTGGGGATCGGCCGGGTCCACGATCGAAACCCACTTGAGGCGCTCGGGCGCTTCGCTGCAGACCTCGCATAGCCAGTTGTTGTAGGAGCGCGCGCAGGCGTCGCCCAGCACCGGGTCGCGGGCGATCGGCCAGATCAGGAAGAGGGTCGGATAGAGCACGCTCAGCTCGATGCCCTCCTCGTCCATCAGCTTGAGGCGGTCTTTGGCGCCGCGCATCTCGAGCGCTTCGAGCGACTCGGATTTCTTGGTCAGGGTGTTGACGCGTTTGCCGTTGAGCGAGTGCGGCGTGCCGAAGAAGCGATCCATTTCGCCGCCGACGTACTTCGGCATCACGATCTCGCCGTCGCACATCCAGTGCAGCGCGCGCTGCGATTGGATCACCATCGGCCGGCGATCGAACATGGTGGGATCGAAGTGGCGTTCCGAAAAAGTGCCGTCCCATTCCTCGACATGAGCGTCGGCGTCCCAAACTCTCATTCGGCACCTCCCTGTCCGGCCGGCCAAGGGCAGCCCGCCACCGGGTTAATGCGACATGGTTTTGCGCTCGATCAATTCGATCTTGTAGCCCGTGGGATCTTCGATAAAAGCGATCGACGGCCCGCCGAACTTCATCGGCCCGGGCTCCCGCGACACCTTGACGCCCTTTTTCTTCAGCTCGTCGCAGCTCTTATGGATATCCTCGACATCGATCGCGACGTGGCCGTAGGCGGTGCCCAACTCGTATCCCGACTTGCCCCAGTTGTGCGTCAGTTCGAGGACCGTATTCGAGGCCTCGTCGCCGTAGCCGACGAAAGCGAGCGTGAACTCGCCGCTCGGGAAATCCTGCTTGCGCAAGAGCTTCATCCCCAGCGCGTCGCAGTAGAACTTGAGCGACTCATCCAGATTATTCACCCGTAGCATCGTATGCAGGAGACGCATCGGTCCATGTTCCTCCACCGGCCGGCTTTGGTTCAGATTTCTACTTCGGCTTGCCGATTGTCAATCGGCGCCCGGCGGGCCCGGCCGGCGGTTTTGCGAAGCGGCCCCGGTCTGTGCGAAACTCCGCCTTGGTCCGGCCAGGGGGCATACGACGATGGATTTAAGCTTCGGCGCCGAGGACGAAGAGTTTCGCCGCGAGTTCCGCAACTGGCTCGAGGCCAACCTGCCCGAGAGCGAGCGCATCGAGCCGCTCGATTTGATGTTCGAGGAGAGCGAGGAGTCGTGGGAGCGCCGCCTCAACTGGCATCGCAAGCTGCACAGCGGCGGCTGGATCGGCATCAGCTGGCCCAAGGCATACGGCGGGCGCGAGGCGACCTTGCTGCAGCAGGTCATCTACGAGCAGGAGCTCCAGCGCGTCCACGCGCCGGCGCTGATCTCCGTCGGCACGCTGATGGTCGGCCCCACCCTGGTTCGCTGGGGCAGCGAGGAGCAGAAGCAACGCTATATCCCCAAGATCCTCGCGGGCGAGGAAATCTGGTGCCAGGGCTATTCGGAGCCCAATTCCGGTTCCGACCTCGGCTCGCTGCAGACTCGCGCGGTTGAAGAAGGCGACTACTTCGTCGTCAATGGCGGCAAGGTCTGGACCTCGGACGCGCGCCACGCCGATATGTGCATCCTGCTGGTCCGCACCGACTCAGCCGCGGCCAAGCACAAGGGCATCAGCTACCTGCTGGTCGATATGCACAGCCCCGGCGTCACCGTCCGGCCGCTGGTGCAGATGACCGGCGCGAGCGGTTTCAACCAGGTCTTTTTCGAGGATGTGAAAGTTCCCAAGGCCAACCTGGTGGGCGAAAAGAATCGCGGCTGGGAGGTCGCTATCACCACCCTGATGTTCGAGCGGGCGGGGATCGGGTTGCATCGCGACTACGTCGACAGCACGCGCGACCTCGCGCGGCTGGCGCGGATGGTCCCGCGCGACGGCGGCACGGCGTGGGACGACGAGAGCGTGCGCCAGCGCATCGCGCAGTTCGCCTGCGAGGGCGCGGCCATCAAGTATGTCGCGCTGCGCCAGCTCACCCGGCGCTTGCGCGGCGCGCAGCCGGGCAGCGAGAACTCGATCACCAAGCTGTTCGCCTCGGAGCTGCTGGTGAGGATGCATAGCTATGCCTACGAGCTGCTCGGTCCCTATGCGCAGATTCTGCACGACACGCCGCACGCGATCGATCGCGGCAAGTGGTCGTACCGGATGCTGAGCTCGCGCTCGCTGACGATCGGCGGCGGCACCAGCGAGATCCAGCGCAACATCCTTGGCGATCGGGTGCTCGGCCTGCCGCGAGGTTAAACGATGGACTTCAATCTGAGTTCCGAAGACGAAGCCTTTCGCCGCGAACTGCGCGCTTGGCTCGAGGCCAACCTGCCCGAGAGCGAGCGCGTCCCGCCCATCGATTTCTTTTTCGAGGAGGGCGACGAGCAGTGGCAGAGCCGGGTGCGATGGCATAAGAAGATGCACGCCGCCGGCTGGGTCGGCATCAGCTGGCCCAAGGAATACGGCGGTCGCGGCGCCAGCCTGACGCAGCAGCTGATTTTCGCCGACGAGATCAACCGCGCGCGCGCGCCGCGGCTGGTCAACACCATGGGCATCATGATGGTCGGGCCGACCCTGATTCACTGGGGCAGCGAGGAGCAGAAGCGGCGCTACGTGCCGAAAATCCTCTCGGCCGAGGAGATCTGGTGCCAGGGCTATTCGGAGCCCAACTCCGGTTCCGACGTCGCCTCGCTGCAGACCCGCGCGGTCGAAGAGGGCGACTACTTCATCATCAACGGCAGCAAGGTCTGGACCTCCGACGCGCATCACGCCGACCTCTGCATCCTGCTGGTCCGCACCGATCCCGCCGCTCCCAAGCACAAGGGCATCAGCTACATCATGGTCGATATGCACAGCCCGGGCGTCACCGTGCGTCCGCTGGTGCAGATTACCGGCGCGAGCGGTTTCAACCAGGTCTTCTTCGAGGATGTGAAAGTTCCCAAGGCCAACCTGATCGGCGAGAAGAATCGCGGCTGGGACGTCGCCATCACCACCCTGATGTTCGAGCGTTCGGGGGTCGGCGAGAATCGCGACCTCTCCGGCTACGCGCGCGAGCTGGTGCAGCTCGCCAAGAAGATCAACCGCGACGGCCGTCCGGCGTGGGAAGATTCCAGCGTCCGCCAGCGACTCGCACAGTTCGCGACCGAGGCGGCAGCCCTCAAGTACACGGTGATGCGCCAGCTCACGCGGCGGATGCGCGGCGAGCCGCCCGGCCCCGAGGGCTCGACCACCAAGCTCTCCGCCTCGGAGCTGAGTCTGCGGATGAACAGCTTCGCGATGGAACTGCTCGGGCCGTACGCCCAGTTGACCCTCAACGCGCCCTTTGCGATCGACGACGGCAAGTGGTCGGTGCGGATGCTGGGGTCGCGCTCGCTGACGATCGCCGGCGGCACCAGCGAAATCATGCGCAACATCATCGGTGACCGGGTGCTGCGTCTGCCGCGGGATTAGCGATGGCACAAATCGAGGAAGCCATTGAGCGCCTGTCGTTTCCGGATGCGGTCGACGCCGACGGGCACGTGCTCGAACCGGCCAATCTCTGGGAGCGCTACATCGATCCGGAGTTCCGCGTAGGCGCCGTGCGAATCATCAAGGATGCGGGCGGCGAGGATCGGCTCGAGGTCGGCGGCCGGCCCTCGAAGTTCATGCACGGCATGCGGCTCGCCTCGCTGGCGGCGATGGGGGCGCGGCGCGAGGATCGGGTCGGCAACCGGTTCCAGGGCGGCTACGCTTCGGTCGCGCCGTTCGGCGCGATGGACCCCGCCGAGCGGCTCACGCGCATCGATCGCGAAGGACTCGCCGCGGCTTTCCTCTATCCCACGCTCAGCCTGGTCTACGAAACCGAATGCAGCGACGCCGCACTGGCGCAGGCCTGCACGCGCGCCTACAACCGCTGGATCGTCGACTTCTGCGCGGATAGCGGCGGCCGGCTGATTCCGATCGCACACCTGTCGCTCGGCGATCCCGCGGCGGCGGCGCGCGAGCTCGAACGCGCGGTGCGCGACGGATGCCGCGGCGGCTGGGTGGCGCAATTCGCGATGACCCGCAAGCCGCACGGCCATCCCGATCACGACGTGCTGTTCGCCAAGGCCCAGGAACTCGACGTTCCGCTCGGCATCCATCCGACGCTCGAGCCGGTATGGGCCCTGCCCGGCCGTTACGATTTCGAGTATCTGCGCGGCCATCGCTACTTCCTGAACGTCACCGCCGCCGACGCGATTCGCCACGCCTTCACCAGTTTCTTCGAGTACGCGGTGTTCGATAAGTTTCCGCGCCTCAAGCTGGTGCTGCTCGAAGCTGGGGCCGGCTGGATAAGCTACTGGCTCGATCGGATGGACGCGGTTTACGAAAGCCTGCTCGGACGCAAGCTCGGCCTGCGCGAAAAGCCGAGCTTCTACTTTGCGCGCCAATGCTGGATCTCGGCCGATCCCGACGAGCACGCGCTGCCCGCGATGGTCGAGCTATGCGGGGCCGACAAGTTTTTCTGGGCCTCGGATTTCCCCCATCCGGACCACGTCGGCAATTACATTCACGAAGTCGAGGAACTCGCCGGGAAGCTCCCGGAGCCGGCGCGCCGGGGTGTGATGGGCGACAACGTGATGCGCGTCTACGGCTGCGCGCGCTAGCTCAGTCCTGCAGGTAGTACTCGATGGTCGTGACCAGGCGAACTGTCTTGTCGATCGAACGCGGCTCCAGCCACGAGCTCTGGCCGCCAGCGCTGGCGTCGCGCGGCAGGATCTCGAACACGCCCTGGTTCGCGCGCCTGATCTGACCGAGCCGGCTGCCGGAGTCGATGGCGAACTGTTGGGCCACGGCGCGCGCGCTCCTGGTCGCTTCGGCGAGCATCGCCGGACGGATCGCATCCAGACCGCGGAAATAGTAGGCGGGATTCGCGTCCGAGTCGCCCTCCAGGCTGAGCACGATGCCCTGCTCGATCAACGCGCCGGTAAGCTGACTCGCCTGTTGCACCCGATCGACGTTGGTCGAGCGAATCCGGATGCCGGCCCTGACCGCGTAGCGCCCGCTCGACTCGGTACGCGGGCTGCCCATGCTCAGATTCTGGGAAGTATCCTTGACCACGGCGGGAATCGGCTGGATTTCGCTGTCGCTGAAGCCGTGCTGTCGAGCGAAAGCGATCGCGAGTTGCGTGTCGTGGTTGACCTCGGCATTCGCCCTGGTGACGTCGTTGTTGGTGGCGCTGTAGGAAATCGTCCAGACGGCGATGTCGGCGCGCACGTTTTTCTCGACCAGTCCGCGCGCCGTCACATAGCGCTCGCCCATCCGGGCGTCGTAAAAGCCCCGCCCGATGAACCATCCGCCAAGTGCGATACCGGCGCCGATCAGCAGTCCCAGGATCACCGCCGGCGCCGGCGATTTCTCGTTCATCTTGAGCTCTCTTCTGTCGCGCGCCCTAGCTGAGCGGCAGCATCACATGCTCGCGATAGGCGGGACGCTCGGTCAGCCGCTCATACCAGGCTTTCAGATTCTTCAAGTCCGGCCGCTCGATCGGCAGCGCGTACCATCGAAATGCCCACGCGCCGACCGGGATGTCGCCGACGGTGAGTTCGGAGCCGGCGACGTATTTGCGCCCGTCAAGCGCGCGATCGAGCCGCGCCCAGATATCGCACAGCGACTTGTGCGATTTCGCGATCAGCTCCGGATTGCGCTTCTCGGGCGGCGTCCGGATCAGCTCCCAGAACAGGTTGCGCGAATCGAGGAACAGCGTGCTGAGCGCCCAGTCCATCCAGCGCTCGCCGTCGGCGCGGGTGCGCGGATCGGCCGGGTAGAGCTTGCCGCCGCCGTACTTCGCCGCCAGGTAGCGCACGATAGTGTGGGACTCCCACAGCACGAAGCCGTCGTCCTCGATAGTCGGCACCAGGGCGTTGGGATTCATCGCCAGGTACCAGTCCTCGCGATTTTTGCCGAATTGCAGCCCGGCGTCGATGCGCTCGTACTTGAGGCCGACTTCGCCGGCGCACCACATCACCTTTTGCACGTTAATCGAATTGGTGCGTCCCCAGATCTTGACCATGCCAGCTTACCTCCCGGGCGAGCTTGCCACGCCCGCAGCTTGCAACGCAAAAAGGCCGCCGGTGTTCGTGCCGACGGCCTTTGCGAACCGATTTTCAGCCTTGCTAGTTGACGTCCCAGACGTCGCCGCGGTCCAGCAGCTTGCGCAGATCGCCGGGCCCCTGCTTGGCCTTGGCGTCGTCGAGCTGGCGATTGATCGCCGCGTCGTAGGTCGGCCGCTGCTCGGCGTAAAAGACCCCGACCGGGGTCGGCATCGGCGCCTCGAAGTTGGCCAGCATGAAGGCCAGCGAGAGATTTTTCTCGTCATGCACGACCAAGTCTTTCTCGCCGACGCCGTTGCCGAGCGTGACCACTTCCGGCTGCATCCCGTTCATGCGGATGCCGCGATCGCGGTTCTTGCCGAAGATCAGCGGCTTGCCATGCTCGATCACCAGTTGATGGTCGGCCTTGATGGCCTTGTCGCTCAGGTCGTTGAAGGCGCCGTCGTTGTAGATATTGCAGTTCTGGAGAATTTCCAGGAAGGCGGCGCCGCGATGGTCATGCGCGCGCTTGAGCATCTCGCCCAGGTGCTTCTGTTCGACGTCGATCGAGCGCGCCACGAAAGTGGCATGGGCGCCCAGCGCCACCTTGATCGGACTGAACGGGTAGTCGATCGAGCCCATCGGGGTCGACTTGGTGACCTTGCCGACTTCCGAAGTGGGCGAGTACTGGCCCTTGGTCAAGCCGTAAATCTGGTTGTTGAACATCAGGATACGCAGATCGACGTTGCGGCGCAGGACGTGAATCAGATGATTGCCGCCGATCGAAAGACCGTCGCCGTCGCCAGTGATCACCCACACGTCGAGCTCGGGGCGCGTCACCTTGAGGCCGGTGGCGATCGCCGGCGCGCGGCCGTGGATCGTATGGAAGCCGTAGGTGTTCATGTAATAGGGAAAGCGGCTCGAGCATCCGATACCCGAGATGAAGACGACGTTCTCGCGCGGAATTCCAAACTCCGGCATCGCCTTCTGGACCGCGGCCAGGATTGCGTAATCGCCACATCCCGGGCACCAGCGCACTTCCTGATCGCTGATGAAATCCTTGCGGGTCAAAGCGGTAGCCATCGTGGTCAGCCCTCCAGGGCGCGGTTGATACGGTTGACGATCTCACTGACTTTGAAGGGACGGCCCTGGACCTTGTTGCAGCCGAACGCGTCGACCAGATAATCGGCGCGAATCATCTTCAGCAACTGCCCCAGGTTCATCTCCGCCACCATCACCTTGCGAAAGCGGCGCAAGATCTCGCCGAGGTCGGACGGCAGCGGGTTGAGATAGCGCAGATGGACGTGCGAGACCGACTGGTTTTTGGCGCGCGCCTGCTTGACGGCCTCGCGAATCGGGCCGAACGTCGAGCCCCACCCGAGCACCAGCAGCTCACCGCCGTCCTTATCGCCGAAGACTTCGAGCGGCGGAATTTCGCGCGCGATACCGGCGATCTTGCGCGCCCGCGTCCGCACCATCAGCTCGTTGTTGGCCGGTGAATAACTGACGTTGCCGGTCAGGTTCTCGCTCGACAGTCCGCCGATTCGATGCTCGAGGCCGGGCGTCCCGGGCACCGCCCACGGGCGCGAGAGCGTTTCCTCGTCGCGCGCGAAGGGCAGGAAGCCGTTGGGATCTTTCGCGAACTCGACGCTAATCGGCGCCAGCTTATCGGGATCGGGCAGCACCCACGGCTCGGCGCCGTTGGCGAGTTGCCCGTCGGTCAGCAGGAACACCGGGGTCATGTACTTGGTCGCGATCCGCACCGCCTCGTAAGCGCAGTCGAAACAATCCGAAGGCGTCGAGGCGGCGATAATCGGCACCGGCGACTCACCATGCCGCCCGTACATCGCGGTCAGCAGATCGGCCTGCTCGGGCTTGGTCGGCATCCCGGTGGAGGGGCCGGCGCGCTGGACATCGGCAATAATCAGCGGCAATTCGACCTTGACCGCGAGACCCACCGCCTCGGCCTTGAGATTCATCCCGGGGCCGGAGGTGGTAGTGATCGCGATCGCACCGCCGAACGCGGCGCCAATTGCGGAAGCGACGCCGGCAATCTCGTCCTCGGCCTGGAAGGTATAGACCGGGAAATTCTTGAAGGTCGAAAGCTCATGCAGCACGTCGCTGGCCGGCGTGATCGGATAGGAACCGAGGAACAGCGGACGATCGGCCTTGACCGCCGCCGCCAGGAAGCCGAGCGCGGTGGCAGTGTTGCCGGTGATATTGCGATAGCGACCCGGCCGAATTTTGGCCGGCACCACCTCGTACGAGCTGGCGAACATCTCGGTGGTTTCGCCGAAGTTGTAGCCCGCCTTGAGCGCGCGCCGGTTCGCCTCGAGCAGTTCGGGGGTTTTTCGGAAGCGGCTCTCGAGCCACGTCATGGTGCTCTCGATCGGCCGCTGATAGAGCCACGACACCATCCCGAGCACGAACAGATTGCGGCAGCGAAAGACCGCGCGATTGTTGAGTCCGAGATCGTGCAGGGCCAGTGTGGTCAGCCGCGCGACGTCGATCTGGAAGAGCTGGAACTTGTCGAGCGAGCCGTCGGTGAGCGGACTGCTGGTATAGCCGGCGCGCTTGAAATTGGCCTCGGTAAAGGCCTCCTTGTCGATGATAATTACCGCGTTGGGGGCCAGGTCGCCGAGGTTGGCCTTGAGCGCCGCCGGGTTCATCGCCACCAGCACCTCCGGCTCGTCGCCGGGGGTGAAGATCTCGCTGCTCGAAAAATTGAGTTGAAAGCCGCTGACCCCGGCGAGGGTGCCGGCGGGAGCGCGAATCTCTGCCGGGAAATCCGGCAGGGTTGCGATATCGTTACCGGCCAGCGCCGATTCGGTAGTGAATTGCATCCCGGCCAGCTGCATCCCGTCGCCGGAATCGCCGGCGAAACGAATCACGACATGGTCGCGAACCGTATGCTCCTTGCGAATCGCCCCTTCGCCGTTGGCTTGCGGCTTGGCGGAAGCAGCCGATTCAGGTGGAACAGCCATTTAACGCTCCTTATTAAACACAGCCGATTATTTATGTCCCTGGCTTATACAAGCCGAAGGTAGAGGACCATTTGTCAGTTAGAATCATAGCCCACCGCGACCTCAGACAAAAGAGGCCGCACCGCTTCAGCGGACTGTGAAACTGGTAAATTCGCCTTTGAACTCCAGCCATTCCTCGTCTACCCGAGTGACCTGCGCCAGCCGCGCGCCGGTATGGGCCCAGGCGATAAAGGCCTCGAGATTCGTGCGGCGACCCTCGGCCACAACCTCGACCGCGCCGTCGACCAGATTACGCGCGTAGCCCGCGATACCCAGGATGCGAGCGGCGTCGGTCGCCTCGGCCCGGAACATCACCCCCTGCACCCGGCCCTCGACCCGCAGCCGCACGCGGGCGCGATCGGCGGCCATCCTATGCGCTCCGCTTCGGCAGTATCGCGAGGAACTCCGCCTCATCGAGCGTACGCACGCCGAGTTCGACCGCCTTGCGCAGTTTCGATCCCGGGTCGCGCCCGGCGACCACGTAATCGGTCTTGCGGCTGACCGACGAGGTGACCCGGCCGCCGCCCGCCAGCACCCGCTCCTCGGCCTCGTCGCGGCTCAGCGTATCGAGCGTGCCGGTCAGGACGAAGCTCTTGCCGGCGCCCGGCCAACCCTGTCCGGTGACTTCCTCGACCGGCGCGATCGCGAGCAGCCCGGCGAGCCGCGTGACCATCGCGCGGTTGCGCGGCTCGGCAAAGAACTCACAGATGCTGCGCGCCACCTCGATACCGACGTCGCGCACCGCCTGCAGCTCGTCCTCGCCGGCGGCCACCACCGCCTCGAGGCTCCTGAAGCGCAGCGCGAGCGCCCGCGCGGTCGCCTCGCCGACGTGGCGTATCCCGAGACCGTTGAGCACCCGGTCAAGCGTGGTGGCGCGCGAGCGCTGAATCGAATCGAGCAGCTTGCGCGCGCTCTTCTCGCCCATCCGTTCGAGCGCCTCGAGGTCGGCCTGCGAGAGCCGGTAGATATCGTCGAGCTCGCGGACCATCGCATGCTCGACCAGTTGGCCGACCAGCTTGTCGCCGAGCCCGTCGATATCGAGCGCGTGCTTGGAGGCGAAATGGCGAATCGATTCGCGCATGCGCGCCGGGCAATTCAGGTTGACGCACAGATAAGCGGATTCGTCCTCTTCGTGGACGACCTTGCTGTTGCATACCGGGCAGCGCGCGGGCATCTGGAATTCCGGCGCGCGCGGCTTGCCTGCCTTCGTTACCCGGACGACGTAGGGGATGACGTCGCCGGCCCGCTCGATCAGCACGGTGTCGCCCTCGCGCACGTCCTTGCGCCGGATCTCGTCGAGGTTGTGCAGCGAAGCGTTGGAGATCGTGACGCCGGCCAGCGCCACGGGCCGCAGATGGGCGACCGGCGTCAGCGATCCGATCCGGCCGACGTAGGGTTCGATTTTTTCCACCACGGTTTCGGCCTGCTGGGCCTTGAACTTGTAGGCGATCGCCCAGCGCGGCGAGCGTGACACTTCGCCCAGCCGCTCCTGGAGCGCGAACGAGTTGACCTTGGCGACCACGCCGTCGGCCTCGTAATCGAGCTGATGGCGCGCCTCGGTGAGCTCGTTCCAGTACTCCAGCAGCGCCTCGACGCCCGGGCAGATCCTGGTGCGCGGATTGGTGCGCAGCCCGAGCGCCTTGATGCCCGCGAGGAACTCCGCTTGCGATTTGTATTCGATACCGTCCATCGCGCCGGGCGTATGGCAGAAGATTTCGAGCGGGCGCGCGGCGCTGACCTTGGGATCGATCTGGCGCAACGATCCGGCCGCCGCATTGCGCGGATTGGCAAACGGCGGCTCGCCATTCGCGATCCGTTCCTGGTTGAGGCGCTCGAACGCGCGGCGCGGCAGAATAACTTCGCCGCGCACCTCGAGCAGCGCCGGCGGTTTGTGATGCGCCGGGCGCATCAGCGTCAGCGGCACGCTCTTGATGGTGCGGATGTTGGCGGTGACGTCCTCGCCGTTGACCCCGTCGCCGCGCGTCGAGCCGCCCGTGAGCCGGCCATGCTCGTAGACCAGTTCGACCGCCAGGCCGTCGAGCTTGACCTCGGCGATATACTCGATATCGGCCTCGGAACGGAGCATCCGCTTGATGCGCGCGTCGAACTCGCGCATCTCGTCCGCGCTCATCGCGTTGGCCAGCGAGAGCATCGGCCGGCGATGGACGACGAGGCCGAACTTTTCGCTGGGCGCGGCGCCGACCCGCTGGGTGGGCGAATCGGGCGTCAGCAGTTCGGGACGCTCGCGCTCGAGCGCCTCGAGCCGGCGCATCAGGAGGTCGTAGTCGGCGTCGCTGAGCTCGGGATCGTCGAGCACGTAGTAGCGATAATTGTGATGGCGGATCTGCTCGCGCAGTCGCTCCGCTTCGGCATTGAGCTCCTCGAGGCTCGCGGCTGACGGCTGCCGGCTCATGATACGGCGTGCTTTGCGGGTACGTGATCGCACATGAGAATGGTTGGGCGCCCCCGTTATCTTTTCTGATCTTTGCGCGTTTGTCAGGATCGCTCCGCCGCGCATGACCGGGCAGCTTTGCCCGGACGCGCCCGGTCGACCCTCTTGACTCAGCTAACCTGTTAACTGACGCTTATCTCCAGTGTGGGCACCTTAAAGCGCATCTTCGGGATCTGCCAGGAGCCGAAATGCTTCAACAAGGGGCGGGGATGGCGATACCAAAAAGGCGCTCCCACTGCTACTGAATCGGCCACCGGCAAGCGTTCGGCGAAGAGCAAGCACCGCTACTGTATCCTGCACGCCAGCCGCCATGGCTACTGCGTGATATGCGGGGTGCGCGCGACCGGGCCGGATCCGCTTCGCGACAGCAAGCACATGGTGATCTGCCGGGATTGTTCTCTCAAACGGGAGCAATGGCGTCGCCAGGGACCCGCGCCGGGTTGACGCTCAGGGCAGGCCGCCGGCCCGCTGACGGTTGAGCCGCTCGGCCGTCCGATACGCGTCCCACATCCCCCAGACCCACAGCAGCGGCGTGGTGATAAGGCCGATTATCAGCCACATCATGGCCCACGAGATTCCGTACAACAGCAGCATCACGATCCCTTTGCCGATCTGACCATTGTAGATCTGGCCCAGTCCGCACCAGAAGAACGACAGCACCGCCGCCACGCCGGGACTGCGCATCGCGGCCGCCACGGGCTCATCGAGCGGCATCGGGACGCTGCACGAGGCGCAATAGCGCGCATCGTAACGATTCGCATAGCCACATTGCGGACAGTACATGGGCGCGCACCAGATTAGATGGATCCCGCCGCGCGCGGCCGGGTTCCGATCACAGCTCTAGCCGGCGCGCACCGCAGGGGCGAAAACCATGCCGACCGCGCTCGACGCGGAGGCCGAGTCAGCGGCCAGCCGATCGGAGTAGTAGTGGATCGCTAAGCCCAGCACGACAACGACCGCAAGAATTAGTACCAGGTAGGTTGTCTTCATCGATTCTCCCGTCCTTAACCGTCGCCAACGCAGGATTGTCAGTGCGCGTAGCCCATGGCGCGCAGGAACTCGTCAACGCTCGTGAACCGCATATACAGGTTGCTGCGCTTTTGCGCACCGATCGTGGTGCTGGCCGCGGGCGCGTAGGCATGCCCGGGATAGACCACGGTCGCATCGTCAAGATTACGCAGCGTGTGATTCAGACTGTAGTACATCTGCTCCGGGTCGGAGCCCGGTAGATCGACCCGCCCGCACGAATTCACGAACAGCGTATCGCCGGAAACCAGGTTGCCCTCGACCAGGAAGCATTGCGATCCGGGCGTATGGCCGGGGGTGTGGATGAATTTCAGTTCCAGCTCGCCCAGCTTGATAGTATCGCCGGAGTCCATCTTTTCGATGTCCGAGTCCGACAATCCGGCCACCTGCTTGGCGCCCGCGGCCTCCAGCTTGTGCAGATGAACCTTGGCCTTGATCCGGTTCAACAGCTCGGCGGTGCCCTGGATCTGATGGCCGAAAAGCTCGCCGCCCAGGTGGTCCGGATGGTAGTGGGTGATCAGGATGTGCTCGATTCGATAGCCGTCGGCCGCTGCCAGTGCGAGGATCTGGTCGACGTCCCAGGCCGGATCAACCACCGCCGCGGCGCGGGTCGCAGGATCGCCTATCAGGTAGACGAAATTCGCCATCGGCCCGATTTGCGCCTGGCGCAGATAGATACGCTCGCTCGTGCTCATCGTCGCTCGTCTGAAAGTACCGGCGATTAATCCCGTTCATAATACGTTTTCATGAACGCCATTTGTAGACATCGAGCGGCGAAATGCCGGGACAGTTTGCGTGCCCGGCGCAGACCGCAGGTTATGACTTTCGCCGCCCGCGCCCGGCCGCGGAGCGCGGCCCGGCCGCTGGCGCCGAGTCCGTCGGCTTCGACACCGGGCGCAGCCCGCGGTCCCACAGGTACTCGGCCGCGCCCAAACGCTTCGAGATCCAGCGCGACTGGACGAACAGATGGTCGCTCAGGCGATTCAGGTAGATCAGCAAGCGCTCATTGACCGGCTCGCTGCGGCTCAGGTTCCAGCAGATCCGCTCGGCGCGGCGGCATACGGTGCGCGCCTGATGAAGAAAGGCGTTGAGCTTGTCACCGCCCGGCAGCGTGAACGACTTGAGCGGCGCCAGCGCCTGCTGCATCCGGTCGATCTCCTGTTCGAGCCGCCGGCTCTCCTCCGCGCCGATTCGGTACATGCCCGGGTATTCGCCGGCCGGCGGCGTCGCCAGCTCGCTGCCGACGTCGAACAGCTCGTTCTGAATCCGTCGCAGCCCGTCCTCGTACCAGGCGAAATCGGCACCCAGACGCCCGGCGTAGTCGGCCGCGAAGGTGCGGACGATTCCGACCGCCGCGTTCAACTCGTCGACCGTGCCGTAGGCTTCCAGCCGCAGGCTCTCCTTGGGCACGCGCGCGCCGCCGACCAGCGAGGTCAGTCCCCGGTCGCCCCCGCGCGTATAGATTCGGGTGAGCCGTATCGCCATCGCCGACCGCCGCCGCCGCTACGGTCAGAGCCCCGCCTTGCGGCGTATCGCGACGTAGGCGGCGTCGCCGGTTTCGGTCGACACCGGCAGTCCCGCATCGCGCCAGCCGGCGACGACCACCGTGCCCGAGCCGTCGCGCGCGCCGCCGAAACCGCCGCGCACGTTGGTCAAGTCGGCGTATCCGGCCTGCTCGAGAATTTCGCAGGCCCGCTGCGAGCGGCCGCCCGACAGACATCCGACCACCAGCTTGCGGCCCTTCGGCACGGTCTTTTCGACTATCGCCAGGAACTCCGGGTTCGGTTCCATCTGGCCCGGCCCCTTGATGAAGACCACCGGGACGTTGACCGCGCCGGTCGGATGGCCGCCGGCGAACTCCGCTTCGGTGCGCACGTCGAGGTACAGCGCCTCGGGATTGCTGGTCAGGACTTCGTGAGCCTTGGGCGGCTCAAGCTGTTGTATCGGCATGAGGGTCTCCTGGCGCGCCCCGCCTGGTCGGCAGCACGCGCGGTTCAGAATGATTCAATCCTGGTGATTTCCGAAGCGCTCGAAATGAACCACCTCGGCGCGCGGCTTGAGCGGCTTGGCCTGCGGCGGGTTCTTCTCGTCCTGGTAGCCCAGCGGCAGCACCGTGAAGATCGCCCAGCCCTGGGGAACTTCGAGCAGGCGCTCGATCTTGTCGCCCTCGAAGTTTCCGACCCAGCAGGTGCCGAGGCCCATCGACCAGGCCGCGTTGGCGATATTCATCACCGCCTGCGCGCAATCGACGTCGGCCCAGCGCGCGTTGTTGGTATCTTTCAGGATCGCGATGGCGGCGGGGGCCTCGCTCACGAACTTGCCGGTGGTGCACAGTTCGGCCAGTTGCTTGAGCCGGGCGCGATCGCGGATGACGATAAAGTTCCACGGCTGGAGGTTGCGCGCGCTCATCGCGTGACGCCCGGCGTCGACCAGGGTCCGGAGCTTTTCGAGTTCCACCGGCCGGTTCGCATAGGCGCGCTGCACGCGCCGGCCCTTGATCACTTCAAGTACGTCCATCTTTTCTCTTCCTCGTCGCGGTTGTGCGGCCCGCCCCACTATACATCGGCGCCGCCCCACGCCGACACGGGCGGCAGGCGGGCGGCCGGGAGGTCAGGCGGATTTGCCGAGCTTGTGCGCTTGCGCCTGCTCGGCGTCGGCCCAGATCATCTTGCGATAATCGAAGCGCATGCTCTCGATGATATTGAACTTGACGATCTCGAAATAGGGCGACAGATCGAAGTCGCGCGGCGTGACCAGCGAGGGCGACACGGTGCGGAACACGCCGCCCGGCGAGCGGACGCGCCGCAGCATCTGCCACAAGCGCGCCGGCGGCCCCGGCCGCTGGCCCTCGGCATAGGGCTCGAAGATCGGCAGGATCGGAAAACGCACCTGCTGGAAGCATTCCGCGATCATGCTCGAGCAGATAACCCGGGTCGGCTCGCCCGATCCGAAATGCAGCGCCTCGCGTCCCAGGCTCGGCGGCACCACGCTGACCGGAAAGAAGTAGCGCGCGAGGTCGAAAATGTTTCTGAGGTCGTAGGTATGGCCGACGCTCGCCAGCGCGCGCGCGAGCACCACGGCGAGATCATTGGGCGTCAGATGGTAAGGGCGGCAGAGCCGGATGTTGAACTCGGCATAGTGGCGCAGCGGCGTCAGCACCACGCCCTTTTCGACCAGCGCCTCGACCAGCAGATGATTCGCATCGTTCTCGCCGAACTCTTCGATCAGGCGGCGCTGCAGTTCCGGGTCA
>Ga0307373_10001673_pt1 | contig 41268 bp, 39 predicted proteins | sample OX2MG_FD_202534 | JGI IMG/M metagenome (GOLD analysis project Ga0307373, IMG submission 202534) | Soil microbial communities from Risofladan, Vaasa, Finland - OX-2 | ecosystem: Environmental > Terrestrial > Soil > Coastal area > Acid sulfate soil | place: Finland: Risofladan, Vaasa | collected...
CCGTGCTCGGGCTCGAGGCCGGCGGCGACGACTACGTCACCAAGCCCTTCGGGCTCGCCGAGCTGCGCAGCCGCATCCGCGCGGTGTTGCGCCGCACCGGGCCGCGCGGGGCGTTGGGGTCAGACGTGGTGACCGTCGGCCCGATCACGCTCGATCGCTCGCGCCGCGAGGTCAGCTTCGACTCCCAGCAGGTGCGACTGACGTTCAGCGAGTTCGAACTGCTCGACGCGCTGATGACCGATCCGGGTCGTCTGCTCAACCGCCAGGAGCTGCTGCGCGCGATCTGGGGCGACAGCGCCTACCGCGACCCGCGCGCGATCGACGTCCACATCCGCCACCTGCGGGAGAAGCTCGAGCCCGAGCCGGACAAGCCCAAGTACATCCTCACGGTACGCGGCGCCGGCTACCGGCTCGGCACTCCCTAACTCGCCATGCTGCTGGCGCGGCTGCGCTGGAGTGCCTTCGGGCTCCGTGGCCGAATCGTCGGCGCCGTGCTGGTGACAACGGCGGTCAGCCTCGGTGTGGCCGCGCTGGTGCTGCTGCCACGTCTGGAGAGTTCGCTCAAGAGCGCGGCACAGAAGACGCTGGAGCGTGAGATCAACCATGCGACCGCCGATCTGCAGACGATCGCCAGGATCCACTATTTGTTGATCCCTGAGGTCGGCGTACTGGGACCAAAGACGATCTCGAAGAAGAAGAGCCCGCTCGCGAATCTCGAAGTCACGGCGACCGCCAGTGCGGCCGAGCTTCGCGCCGCTCTGACCCAACTGGCGCAGCGTCTGGATGAGGCAAACGTCGCGCTGGTGGTGGACATCGACTCCCAGGGCAATGGCCAGGTGATCGTCCCCGGCCAGGGCTCGAGCAATGCAGGCTCCGCCGGCATCGGCGGGCTCGGTGACGTGAGTAGGGCCTACCGCGCCGACAAGTCAATCCTTACGTTCGGGACCGTCGCCGGCCAGCCGGTCGTGCGTGCCGCTATCCCTCTGGCGCTGTACGGTCCGAACGCGGACGCCGTGATTGCCGTGCGCGTGTCGATCGGGGAGATCCAGGACGCGGTTCAGGCCGTGCGCCGCGCCTTCGAGATCGCCGCGCTGGTGGCGATCCTGTTCACGCTGCTGCTGGCGATCCCGCTCGCGGGCACGCTCGTCAGTCGCCTGCAGCGGCTGCGCCAAGCGGCGCTGCAGCTCGCGATCGGCGGCGCGGTCGCGGACTTCCCAGCGGATCGCGCGCGTGACGAGGTGGGCGACCTGGCGCGCTCGTTCGCGATCATGCAGCGCCGGCTACGCCAGCAGGAGGAGGCGCGCCGCGCGTTCGTGGCGACAGCCTCGCACGAGCTGCGCACGCCGCTGGCCTCGCTCGACGGCATGCTCGAGCTGCTCGCGGACGACCTGCAGGGCGAGCGTCTCGACCTCGAGGATGCGGGCGCGCTGCTCGACCGCGCGCGGGCCCAGTCGCGGCGGCTCGGACGGCTGGCCGCCGATCTGCTCGATCTCAGCCGCATCGACGCCGAGGTCAGCCTGCGCTCCGAGCCGATCGAGCTCGGCGAGCTCGGGCGCGCCGTGCTCGCGGAGTTCCAGCTTGCGAGCTCGAGTCGCGGTGTCAATGCGATCCTGGAGGACGACGGCAGCCCGGTGTGGGCGCTCGCGGACCCCGGCAGCGTGGCCCGCATCCTGCGGATCCTGCTCGACAACGCGCTGCGTGTAGCGCCGCGCTACAGCGACGTCAGGGTGGTCGTGCGCGCCACACCCGAGCCGATGCTGAGCGTCAGCGACCACGGACCGGGCGTCGCACAGGAGGAGCGCGCGATGATCTTCGAGCGCTTCAAACGCGGCAGCGAGACGGGCGGTGAAGCGGGCTTCGGGCTTGGCCTCGCGATCGGGCGCGAGCTCGCGCATCGCATGGGCGGCTCGCTGGTGCTGACCGAAACTGACAGTCCCGGAGCGACCTTCACGCTGCGGCTGCAACCGACCGAGGCGCCGTCCTCGGATCGCGTCGCCAGCGCGGCCGGCGTGTAGCCTGCCGCGATGCTCGCAACAGCCGCGATCATCAGCGTCTCCAGCGGGCTGGGGTATCTGCTTCCGGCGCTGATCGGGCTCGAGTCTATGGGCGTGCCCTCACCCGGGGAGACGGCGCTGGTGCTCGCCGCCGTGCTCGCCAGCCAGGGTCAGCTCAACATCTGGCTCGTGATCCTGATCGGCGCCAGCTCGGCGATCCTCGGCGACAACATCGGATATTTTCTCGGTCGTAACCTGGGTCGCGACGTGCTGGAGGGCCTGGGCCCGTTCCGCGCGCGGCGCGTGCGGATGATGGCCGTCGGCGATCGCTACTTCAAGGCCCACGGCGCCAAGACCGTGTTCATCGGCCGCTGGATCGCGCTGGTCCGCTTCGCCACCGCCTGGCTGGCCGGCATCAACGAGATGCCGTTTCGGACCTTCTTCGCCTGGAATGCGGCCGGCGGCATCACCTGGGCGCTCACCTATGGGCTGGTCGGCTACTACGGCGGCGACGCGGTCGCACACGTGCTGGAGCGCGTCGGGATCATCGCCGCGATCGTGCTCGCCGTTGTGATCGTCGTCGCCGTCGTGGTTTGGCAGGTGCGCGAGCGCCGCGCAGAACGCTAGTGGCCCGGATCGAACCCCAACGCCGCCGAGTTGATGCAGTAGCGCAGGCCGGTCGGGTTGGGGCCGTCCTCGAACACGTGGCCGAGGTGGCCGCCGCAGTTCTTGCACAGCACCTCGGTTCGCACCATGCCGAGGCTCTTGTCGACGCGGTTGATCACGTTCTCGCCCGTCACCGGCTCGTAGAAGCTCGGCCAGCCGCAGCCGGAGTCGAACTTCGTGTCGGAGCTGAACAGCGGCGCGCCGCAGCCTGCACAGTGGTACATGCCGGTGTCCTTGTTGTCGACGAAGGCGCCCGTGAACGGCCGCTCGGTGGCGGCGTGGCGCAGCACCTCGTAGGCGTCCGGCGTCAGGCGCTGACGCCACTGCTCGTCGGTCAGCTGGGATGTGTTCTGGGCTTGAGTGGTGCTCTCGGTATCCATGATGTCTCAAGTTAGCGGGTGTCGGTGGCGCTGGAGAAGCTCCAGCACGAGTGTCGACCAGGCGAACTGGCGTTGCCCCATGCCGCTGCCGTCGTAGGGGTCGTAGTACTCGCGCAGGCTGCTGGTGTCGACCGTTCGTGCGAGCCGACCCGCCAGCTCGTCGGCCTGCTCGCTGTAGCCCAGCCGGCGCAGGCCCAGCCACAGCAGCCAGCCCGTGTTCATCCAGACCGGGCCGCGCCAGTAGCGGTGCCGGCTGAAGCGCCCGCGGTCGCCGCGCTGGAAGCTCGGCTCGTCGGCGGCGACCGACGGCACGCCCGCGCTGAGCCAGAAGCGGCTCGGGTCCAGCAGGTGCTGCTCGACCATGCGCCGGCCGATCTCCTCGGGCAGGTCGGGCAGCGCGAGCGGCGCGAGCGCCGTCCAGGTCACCGGGATCGGCTCGCGGACGGCGGGCCTGACGAGCGGCTGAAACAGCCCGGAGCGCTCGTCGTAGCAGCGTTCCAGGAGCGCGTTGGTGAGCGACGGGCGTCCGAGCGCGGTGCGGGAGAGCGAGTAGAGGACGTTGGTCGCCACCTCGCATACGACCGGCCAGCCCGAGGCGGCGACCCGCCGCAGGTCGTAGCCGAGGTGGCGGTTGTGGCGCACCAGCGTGAGGAAGCCGGGCATGTCGTGCGCTCGCCAGCCCCAGACGGGATCGAACTGAGGCGAGGCGTCGAGGCCCGATTCGTCGGGCTGCACGATCCAGATCAGCCCGTCGCCGTCCAGGTCGCGGTTGTGCTCGAGCCAGTCGTGCTGGCGGGCGATGCGCGGCTCGTGCGCCGGGTCGCCGACGGCGAGACTCCACGCCCACGCCAGCAGCGGCGGCTGGATGCTCGCGGTCATCGTCGCGTGGGCGTCGGTGACGTTGTAGAAGAGGCGGCGCGTACCCCGCAGCGGCGTGTTCCAGAAGATCGTGTGGCCGATGAAGCCGTCGGGGTCGGCGGCGGCGAGCAGCGACTCGAGCTCCGTGCGGGAGCGCGCCGGGTCGAAGTGCCGTCGCGCGATCGCGGCGAAGCACGAATCCCAGTACCACTGCCACGGGTAGTGGCCGGGGCTCGGCGAGGTGTAGCCGAAGCTCACCCCGTCGGCGCGGACGCCCTCACGCCAGCTGTCCGCCAGGACCCGCCGGCAGAGCGCGCGGATCGCGCCCGTGTCGATCTCAGCCGGCGTCTGCACCGGTCGCGACGGCGCGGTTGGGATCCCGGCTCCACTGTGACCACGAGCCCGGGAACAGTCGCCCCGGGCCGAGCCCGGCGCGCTCCAGAGCGAGCAGGTTGTGACAGGCGGTGACGCCCGAGCCGCAGTAGGACACGACGGGCGTGCCGGGGGTGACGCCGGCCTGCGCGAAGCGGGCCCTGAGGCGCTCGGGTGTGGCGATGCGCCCCGCGGCGTCGAGGTGCTCGCGCGTGGGGACGCTGCGGGCGCCGGGGATGTGCCCTGGGCGCGGGTCGACGGGATCCGGCGCGCCGCCGGCGAAACGGTCGGCGTCGCGCGCGTCGATCAGCACGCTGCTCGTGGTCGCGACCTCGTCGATGCTCGTCAGTAACTCGCGCGGCCACGGGACGGTGGTGAAGGTCGCCGGCGGATGTGCTCGGGGAGCCCCCGTGTGCAGGTCCTCCGCGGGCCACGCGGCGAGCCCGCCGTCGAGCAGTGCCGCCTCGTGCCCGATCGCGCGCGCCATCCACACCAGCCGCGCCGCGATCACGCCGCCGGCGTCGTCGTAGGCGATGACGGTGTCGCCGTCTCCTATCCCGAGCTTGGCGAGGCCGCCGGCGAAACGCTCGGGCGTGGCTAGCGGATGCCGTCCCCCGCGGTCGTCCTCGTGCGGCTCAGAAAGCACCGTGTCGAGCTCCACGAACACGGCTCCGGGGATGTGGCCGGCGTCGTAGGCGACGCGCCCCGAGCGACCGTCGAGGTACCAGCGCACGTCGGCGACGATCACCTCGTTTCTGTGGGTTCTGAGCCAGTCAGCGCTCACAAACGGATCGATCATGCGTTGCATCCTAGGGGCGATGGGGCGCGGGCGTTGCGGTCAGAAATCCCCCTCCCAGGGGGATTTCTGACCTCGACCACGTGAGCGCCGCTCCGCACCAGGTGATTGCGCACACAACTATCTGCTAAGCTCTCTGCATGAGCTTCGAACTGGGACTTGCCACCTTTGCCGATCTGAGCAGCGGTGTCACACCCGAGCAGCGGATGCGCGACCTGCTCGAGGAGGCGCGCCTGGCCGACGAGCTGGGTCTGGACGTATTCGCCGTGGGCGAGCACCACAGGCCCGACTTCGTCGTCGCCGCGCCGGCCGTGGCGCTGGCCGCGATCGCCGCACAGACCGAGCGCATCCGCCTCGCAAGCGCCGTCACGGTGCTCAGCTCGGATGACCCTGTGCGCGTCTTCCAGGAGTTCGCGGAGCTCGACCTGATCTCCGGCGGGCGCGCCGAGATCTGGGCCGGACGCGGCTCTTTCACGGAGTCCTTCCCGCTGTTCGGATATGACCTCGACGACTATGACGAGCTGTACGCCGAGAAGCTTGAACTGCTGCTGGCGCTGCGCGCCGGCAATCCGGTGACCTGGTCGGGCAAGCACCGGCCGCCGCTGGACGGCGCAGAGATCTTCCCTCGCCCGATCCAGGAGCCGCTGCCGGTCTGGGTGGCGGTCGGCGGCACGCCGCAGTCGGTCGTGCGCGCCGCGGTGCTGGGCCTGCCGCTGACGCTCGCCATCATCGGCGGCCATCCGGCTCACTTCAAGCCGCTGATCGAGCTCTACGACCGCGTCTGGACGGAGGCCGGGCATGCGCCTGAGGACCGGAAGCTCGCGATCAACACGCATGCGTTTGTCGCCGCGACTCGCCGTGAGGCGGACGCCGCCTTTGCGCACCCTTACCTGGAGATGATGAACCGCATCGGACGCGAGCGCGGTTGGCCGCCGGCCGGCCCGGCGCAATACGCGGCGCTGGCGGCTGCCGATGGTGCGCTTGCGCTCGGCTCGCCTGATGAGGTGGCGCAGAAGATCCTGATGGAGCACGAGCTCTTCGCCAACCAACGCTATATCGGCCAGATCAGCGTCGGCGCCGTCACCCACAGGTCCGTCATGCGGGCGATCGAGCTGTTCGGCACCCAGGTTGCACCGCGGGTACGAGCCGAGCTCAGTGCCAGCTCCGGGTCCGCTACACCGTCCGGTCCCGAACCGCGTACCACCCCCAGTCCCGAACCGGTTACCGTGATAGCTGACTGACAACCGCTGAACCGGAGGGAAACATGAAGATCGGGCGTCTATTACTTCGTGCCGCTGTGGGGAGCTTCTTCATCGGTCACGGCACCCAGAAGCTTTTTGGCTGGTTCGGTGGTCAGGGTCTGAAGAGCACGGCCGAAGCCTTCGACGGCATGGGCCTGAAGCCCGGCACGGTCCACGCCGCCGCCGGCGGCGCCGCTGAGACGCTCGGCGGCGCCGGTCTGCTGCTCGGCTACCGCACGCCGCTGGCCTCCGCCGGGATCGTCTCGGTGATGCTGACGGCGATCAACCGCGTCCACCTCAAGAACGGCCCGTGGGCCACCAAGGGTGGGTACGAGTACAACGTCGTGCTGGCCGCCGCCGCCGTCTCGCTCGCCGAATCAGGCCCAGGCGTGCTGTCGCTCGACGCGCTTCGCGGCAAGGAGAAGGTGGGCGCAAAGTGGGGTTTGTTCTCGCTGGTGGCGGGTGCCGCCGGAGCGGCCGGCGCGCATCTCTTCGCCGAGTCTCGCGCCACCCCGATTGAAACCGGCGACAACGCTGCCGCAAGCGCCTCGGTCAACGGCTCTGATCCCGTCGCCGCTACGACTGACGCCAGCGCCGAGCAGGCATGGACTACCGAGGGCGGTTCGGCCGTGGAGGAGGCGTCTGCAGCCGGCCCGCACGGGTCTGCGGAAGAAGTGGCAGCGGCCGGTGCCGGCTCGGCCGCGGAGGATGAGACGGGCGACGAGACCTCAGACGAGTCCTAGCGCCCGACGGAGGCCGACCGAAACATGCCGCCGCTGGAACGCTACGTCCCGCTCGAGCGCCGCTACGACTCGATGCGGTATCGCCGCACCGGGCGCAGTGGTCTGCTGCTGCCGCCGATCTCACTCGGTCTGTGGCAGAACTTCGGCGATTCGCACCCGATCGAGCAGAGCCGTGCGATCGTCAGGCGTGCCTTCGACTCAGGTGTCACGCACTTCGACCTCGCCAACAACTATGGACGTCCGTACGGCTCGGCGGAGGCGAATTTCGGCCGGCTGCTGCGTGAGGATTTTGCCGGTCTGCGCGACGAGCTCGTGATCTCGACCAAGGCCGGCTACGACATGTGGCCGGGCCCGTATGGCGAGTTCGGCTCGCGCAAATACCTTCTGGCGAGCCTCGACCAGAGCCTCAAGCGCCTGGGCATCGACTACGTGGACATCTTCTACTCGCACCGCGTCGATCCGGACACGCCGCTCGAGGAGACGATGGGCGCGCTGGACACGGCCGTCCGCCAGGGCAAGGCCCTCTACGTCGGGATCAGCTCCTACGGACCGGAGCTGACCAAGCAGGCGAGCGACATCCTGCGCGACCTCGGCACGCCGCTACTGATCCATCAGCCTTCGTACTCGATGTTCAACCGCTGGATCGAGCACGGGCTGCTTGACGTGCTTGAGGCCGAGGGCGTCGGATGCATCACGTTCTCCCCGCTTGCGCAGGGACTCTTGACCGCCAAGTACCTGAACGGCGTCCCCGAGAACTCGCGCGTGCGCACCAGCAACACCTTTGACGACTCGCTGCTGACGGACGAGAACCTCGAGCGTGTGCGTGCGCTGAACGAGATCGCCTCCGGTCGCGGCCAGAGCCTCGCGCAGATGGCGGTCGCCTGGACGCTGCACGACCCGCGCGTGACCTCCACGCTGGTCGGTGTCTCCAGCATCGAGCAGCTCGAGGACAATCTCGCAGCGCTCGACAAGCTCGAGTTCAGCCCCGACGAGCTGGCCCAGATCGACCGCTACGCCCACGAGGGGAAGATCAACCTCTGGGCCGCGTCGGCCTCGATCAAGCCTTCCTGAGGCACACTGCCGTCACGGTGGACGGGAGATAAATGGAAGCCCATGATGGTGGCGAGGGACCTGCCGACGGGCCGGGCACGTATAACAGGTATGCGCAAGCTTGTCGTGGTGTTTGCGATCGTCGGTGGGGTGATCCTGGCCTGGTCGGGTGTGGCGCTTGGTGAGCGCGCCGCTGGGCATCTGAACGTTCCGGGACAGCTCAGTATTCGGACGCCGGCGGGAACAAGCGACGGCCGGGTTGAATTTGCCGAGCCCGCGGGTGTCATCCTGCTGTTTCGCGTGGTCGCGCCGGTCGGCACCCGCGCGAAGGTCACGGGTGTGATCCCGGGGCTGGCCGGTGTGACCATCCCGATTCCCCTGGCCCGATCTGACAATGCAGAAACGTGCGCGCGTCAGGGCGGCGCTGTTGTCTGCACCCAGGCGGAGGAGGCGTGCCCGATGCCCGCCGCCTCCTGGCGTTTTCGGGTGCGGAAGCTGGGCGGCCCCGCCGGCCGGATCCGGATTGACTTCTTGGTGGGCCGGGCGGCTTCATGGAGATCTCGGGAGACGGTGTCCTCGAGCAATGTCACTTCCTGGTGACCCGGTGCCGGGGACTGCCGAGAGTCTCGCTGTGGCTGGTCCGCTGCCTCGCGTGCGGATGCGCCGTCCTCGCAGCGACCGATCGCTGATAGCCGGCACGCTGGCCGGCGCGGAGTCGGATCTCGAGTTGCTGTTTCGCCGGCACTGGCCGCGCGCGTACCGGGCGGCGTTCCTGATCGTCCACGACCACGCGGCGGCAGAGGACATCGCGCAAGAGGCTCTTGTCGCCGCGATCCGCCGGTTGGATCGCTTCGACCGCCGCCGGCCGTTCGGACCCTGGCTTGGCGCGATCGTCTCCAACCGCGCGATCGACTGTGTCAGGGCGCGGAGCTCTCGGCGAGAGCTCGTCGAGGCGAACCTGGAGCAAGGCTCGCCGCCTTCCGCTTCGGTCGGCCCGTACTCCGAGGAGGTAGTGGCGGCGCTGTCAGCGCTCTCGCCAGAGCAGCGCACGGTGGTTGTGATGCGTTACGTGCTCGAGTACACGCCAGGCGAGATCGCCCGAGCGCTCGAACTGCCGCGTGGCACGGTCAACTCGCGGCTGCGCCGCGGACTCGACGCCCTGGAATCACGGCTGCGGGAGGCGGAGCGGCAATGAGCGCCAAGCGAACTCTGAACAGTTTTCGGGCCCCCGACGAGCGCGGCGCCGAGGAGCGGGCCTGGGAGGTCGTGCGTGCCGCCTACCGGGAGCGCGCGCCAGGGGGTCGCCGACATGCGTTCGCCAGACGCGCCGGGGTGGTTGCCGCGTCAATCGTGGCGGTGGGCGTGGTGGCGCTCTCGCCGGCTGGCGCGACCGTCGGGCGTCTGGTCGACCGGGCACTCGGCGTGCAGCACCCCGCTCCGGGGCTGTTTTCGCTGCCGGCCCCCGGGCGGATCTTGGTGTCTGGTGCAGGCGGGACCTGGATCGTTGCCGCCAACGGGTCCGCTCGGCGGATCGGAGCATGGAGGCAGGCGAGCTGGTCGCCGCACGGCCTTTACCTCACGGTGGCGGCTCGCGACGAGCTCGCCGCGGTGAGTACGCGCGGGGTGTTGCAGTGGACGCTCATCCGACCCGACGTGAGCGACCCGCGCTGGTACGCCCCGTCGGGTTACCGCGTTGCGTACCTGTCGGGCGATGAGCTCCGCGACGTGGCAGGCGATGGCACCGGCGACCACTTGCTCGCCGCGCCCGTCGAGCACGTCGCGCCGGCGTGGCGCCCCGGCCATCCATATCAGCTGGCGTACGTCACCGCCGCAGGCGGGCTGGTAGTGCGCGATGCCGGTACAGGCGCGAAGCTGTGGTCGGCGAACCCTGGTGTTCGCGTTCACGAGCTGGCCTGGTCGGCAGACGGGCAGCGCCTGCTCGCGCTCGCGTCCACCGCAGTCCTCCTCTACGCCGGTGACGGTCGGCGTCTCAGCACGAGGCCGGCACCGGCCGGCGGCTCGATCGTGGGCGGAGCGCTCTCACCGGACGGCCGTACGCTTGCGGTCGTCACCGACGGGAGCAGCAGCACCGTAACGGTCTACAGCGACATCGCCCGACATCCCGTTGTCCGGCGCGTGTTGGCCGGGTTGGAACTCGGGCAGGTCGCGTGGTCACCGAACGGTCAGTGGGTGCTGGTCAGTTGGCCGGCCGCCGACCAGTGGGTGTTCGTGCGCGTGGCTGGGAAACCGCGGATCGCCGCTGTCTCACGGATCTCCCAGCAGTTCTCCTCCCGGCTCACGTCCGCTCGTTTCCCGGCCCTGGAGGGCTGGTGCTGCAACGCACGGGGAGCGGCAGGATGAGAATTCCGCGGACGACGATCCTGCTGCTGTTGGCGTTGCTTGCGACCGCCTGCGGTGCGGAACATCCCAGCTCAACGCAACACATCACGAGCAACCCCTCAGCCGCACGAGTCTCACGGCAGGTGAGGGCGGCAATCGGCCACGCTACACGTGCGCCGTCGCTACCACAGGCGCTCGTCACCGACGAGGCGCAGAACCGACTGCTGGTCGTTGACCTCCCAAGCGGCCGCATCGCACGGTCCGTGCCGGTACCGGCTGACCCCGAAGACATCGCCGTATCAGGAAACGGCGGCGTCGTGATCGTCGTCAGCTCCCAGGCAGGAAAGGTCACGATTCTCAATCGCGAGACGCTGCAGACGATCAAGACGTTCGCGGGCTTCCAGCAGCCGCACATAGCCGCGATCTCACCTGACGGGTCTTATGCGTACATCACCGACGACACCCGTGGGACGCTCACCGTCATCCGCCTGAGCGACACGAAAGTGACTGACACGGTCTCGGTCGGGTTCGGAGCCCACCATCTCGCGTTCAGCCCAACCGAGCGCACAGTGTGGGTTGCGCTCGGGGAGAACACGCAAGAGATCACCACGCTCAGCACCGTCGTGAGCAGGCCCTCGCCACCGGCAAGCCCGATCGTTGACCCCGGCCACCCTCACGTCGTCGGACACTTCACGCCAGGCTTCTCCGCCCACGACCTCGCATTCAGCCCCGACGGCCGGACGATCTGGATCACCTCAGCCGCAGGGTCTGACGTCACTGCTTTCGATGCGCGCACCCACCATGTCCTGTTCCGCGTGCCGGTGGGCGCCGGGCCACAACACCTCGAGTTCGAGGGTCGCTACGCCTACATCACCAGCGGCTACGGCAGCACGATCGAGAAAGTCAACGCCACAACCGGTCGGGTGATTACGCGAGCGAGCGCACCGTACGGGTCCTTTGAGCTCGACGCCGCCGACGGCTACGTCGTCACCGCCTCGCTGCTACGCGGAACACTCGCGATCTACAGGCCCAGCCTCAAACTGCTCCGGGTCGTCAAGCTCGCCCCCGCCACACGCGAGGTCGCGGTCTCGCGGCCCTAGGCCAGGCCCAGGCCGCGACTCGGCTGCAAGAGCCGTGTTCTGACGCGAGCATGACTGCTTGCACCTGTGAAGTTCGGCGCCGGACGCGCCGATAAGCGGCATTGATGCGCCGCCTGTTTCTGACTTTCCTCGTCGCCGGGGTGCTCCTGGCGGCCGTGCCGACCGGCGCGATGGCCACGCTGCTGCCACCGCGCTCCACTCAGGTGACCGGCACACTCACCTCCGACAGCGCCGATTCCTTCATGATCCAGACGGCCGGCAAGGCCGTCGGCGTGCTGAACGCGCTGACGAGCGCGGCCACCCGCGTGGCCGCTGCCGATTATCCGTACGTCTGGGGCGGCGGCCACGGCCAGGCCGGCATGGCGAGCGTGGGGCTCAAGGGTCCCGGCCACAACGGCACGCGCCGCGGTTTTGACTGCTCGGGTTCGGTCGTGGCCGTGCTCGTCGCCGGCGGTCTGTGGCCCGCGGGAAACGCCGTGCCCAGCGACGCCGGCGTCATCCGGTATCTCCGGCGCGCGAAACTGCTCGCCCGCGGCGCCGGGGCAGGCCCGCAGGAGGTCACGCTCTACGACGAGCCCGGCGTCCACATCTTCATGAACATCGACGGCCGCTTCTTCGGGACCTCCGACGGCGGTCGCGGTGGCAACGCCAGGGGCGGCCCGGGCTGGCTCGACGACGGCGCCTCCGACGTGAGCAACCCGGCGTTCAAGCGCTACCACTTCGTCCCCGGCGCGCTGAAGGCCACGACCAATGCCGGCTATGCTCTCGCCTTCCAATTCGGCCCCGGTGTCAGCCTGCTGTCCGGCTATCCGATCGGCGCCAAGGTCCGCGTCGTCTACAAGACCACCACCGCAGGCACAATGATCGCCCAATCGGTGACGCTGGCCGGTGAGAGCACCATCACCGGTACCGTCCAGCCGATCGCCCCCGGCGACTCGAGCTTCACCGTCACGACGGCCACCGGCAAGACGCTGACCTTCCCGGCCGCTGCCGGCAGCGCGCTCGCGGCTGAGCTCGCCAGCGGCCAGATCGCCGCCGGCGACACTGTCTCCGTCAGCTACGTCAAGGTCTCAGGGGCGGTCACGCTCATCGCAGTGACCGTGACCGCGACCCCCGCACCGCCGCCGATCGTGACATCGCCTTCACCGCCGCCGCCCACCGGCGGGCAAGGGGTCTGAGAACTCCGCATAGGGTCTGTAGACCCTTAGTGCGCGACGGGCTCGGCCGCCTCGACCGGCGGCGTCCCGTAGGTGTGGAAGGTGTGGACGGTCTCGTTGTGCCAGGCCTGGCCCTTCTTGCGGTCGGCCTCGGTCCAGACCACGCACGGCTCGTCCGGGGCATACACGAGGCGTCCACCGCTGGTGATCTCTATACGGTTGCCGCCCGGCTCGTAGCCGTAGAGGAAGAAGCCCTGCGCCACGTTGTGCTTGGACGGTGCGAACTCGATGTAGACGTCGTTCTCGATCCAGATGTCGGCGGCACGCAGGCACTCCTCGCGCGTGTCGACCCAGAACGCCACGTGGTGCAGGCGCCCGTGGGCGCCCTGCACCGCATACGCGTCCCTGGTGTAGATCAGCTCGTGCGCGGCGATCGAGACGGACATCCAGGCGCCGGCCTCCGACCCGTCGTCGAGCTCGATTCGCTCGTACAGCCGGTAACCGAGCGTGTCGACGCAGAAGTCACGCTGGCTGCGAATGTCGCCCGCCAGGATGTTGAGGTGGTCAAGGCGCTTGACGGCGATCGCCCTGTTGGGCTGCTTGCCGTGCACGTTCTTGAAATCGGTCACCTTGTCGTCCGGCTTCACGTAGCGCTCGACCGCGCTGTAGATCTTGAAGTTGTGGCCGTCGGGATCCTGGAAGCGGTAGGCACGGCCGACACCGAAGTCGCCGTGGTCCTCCCATCCCTTACCGAGGCCGGTTGCCTCGATCAGCTTGACGCGGCGCTCGAGTGCCTCCGGGCTCCAGGTGCGCAAGCCGCAGTATCCAAGGCCCGACGTTTTGGCCTCGGTCAGCTTCAGCGACCAGCGCTGGTAATCGTCCCAGCCACGCAGGTACACCGACGGGCCCTCACGGCGCTGAACCTCCATGCCCATCATCTCAACGAAGAATTCGAGGCTCTCCTGAGGCTTGGGGGTGAATATCTCGACTGGTCCCAGGTGAGCGATGTCCGGTGGTTTCAGTTCGCTCATCTCTGTGCCTCCACGACGGCGCGCAGCCCGTCCAGGTCGTATGACTTCGCCCCCGCCCTGAGCTGCTCGCGCTTGATGCGCTCCTTCTGCTCCCGCGCGAGCGAAGCCTCGAGCACCTCCGCGACGCGGTCCTGCGGGACGACGGCGACGCCGTCGGCGTCGAGCACGAGCACGTCGCCAGGGTTGATGCTCGCGCCAGCGACGGTGACGGGGACGTTGAGCTCGCCGGCCGTTTGCTTCAGTGCACCCTTGACGCGCACCCAGCGCGCCCAGATCGGCAGCCCCATCTCGGCCAGTTCCTCGACGTCCCGGATCGACGCGTCGACCAGGATCGCCGCGGCGCCCGCGGCCTGTGCCTGCGTGGCCAGCAGGTCGCCGACCAGCGCCACTGGCCGCGGCTCGGGCATCGTCAGCACGAGCACCTCGCCCGGCTGCACCTCCGCCATCACCGCATGGACCATGAGGTTGTCGTCCTGCCCGCACATGACGGTTCGCGCCGGGCCGGCGGCGCGGCTGCCGGGTAGGGCCTGATGGAGGTCGGCGTCGACGTAGCCGCCGCGCCCGCCCGCCTCGTAGACCGTCGCCGAGCCCAGGCGGGCGAGCTCCGCAAGCTGCTGCGCGGTCGCTGAGCTCGGGCCGCTCACAGCTCGCTCACCACCCGCGGGATCACCTGCTGGAACGCCTCGGCGACGCGCACGTCCTGGTCGCCGCTGGCACGACGCGCATGGTTGCCGCGGTGAGCGGCGCGCTCGGCGTAATAACCCTGCAGGTAGCTTTGAGCCTTCATATGTGCCATCGCCGCGCGTTTCCTCTCGAACACCGAGGTGATGTCGACGAACACGGTCGGTGTGAAGTTGCACAGCTCGGGCTGATGGGGCTCGAACAGGAACAGCGCCGGCGGCCTGATCGTCTTGAACGCGCTCTGCACGCCCGCGCCGGCGGCAAGCGAACGCGCCCGGTCCACTGCGTCGTGTGCGACAGGGTGGTCGGGGTTGAACGGGTCTGTGTCGGTGTGGGTGACCAGCACGTCGGGGGCGAACTCGCGGATCGTCTCGGCGATCAGGTTGAGCTCATCGGTGCCGATCTGCAGCGGGTAGTCGCCGAGGTCGAGCGCCTTGAAAATCGCGCCGAGTTCGGCGGCCGCCGCTTCGGCCTCGGCGTGACGGACCTTCTTGACGTTCGCGATCGTCTGGCCTTCCTCTTTCCACAGCTCGCCGGACTCGCCGCGCTCGCCATAGGAGAGGGCGATCACCTCGGCCTCCCCGCCGAGCTCGACGGCCTTGGCGATCGCTCCGCCGGCGCGCCATACGAAGTCGGCCGAGTGGGCCCCGATCACCTGGATGCGCCGGCTCACCGGTCGTCCTCGCCAGCCAGCCTGCGGGTGTTTGCGACGGCCATCGTGTGGACCTCCTCATCGGTGAAGCCGGCCTCCAGGAAGCGGTCGGCGAACAGCGCCAGCCCGTCCTCGACCGGTGGATTGAACACCTGGCCCAGATCCGTCGAGAGCACATTGTTTCCGACCCCGGTGGCGCGCACCCCGTCGTAGACGTGCTCCCAGGGCACCTTGCCCGTGTACGGGGTGGTGAAGCAGCGTTCGAGCAGCGCGCCGCGGCGGGCCAGTTCGGCCTGCTCCTCGAGACTCAGATTCTGGGACGGGAACTCCGGGTGCGTGACGACGACGTCACGGATCCCGGCGGCGAGCGCGCCGTCCACGACAGCGAAGATCTCCGCACTCGCGAGGTGGCCCGTCGCCAGCACCAGCTGGTGGCGGGCAGCGACCTCGAAGACTTTCAGGACGTCCGGCAGCAGGCCGCCGGAGGCGTCGAGCACAGCGACCGGCTCGGCCGCGGCGCCGGCCTCGCGCAGCGAGACCTCGAATTTCATCCACACCGGCATCGGCGCGCCCGGCGCAAACGCGTGGACCTCCTCGATCTCGTTGATCGAGTTCACGGTCGGCATCCAGACGGTGCGGGCACCCTCGCGCGCCGCGATCTCCACCGCCAGCGGGTTGATGCCGCCCACCGCCCGGTTGAGCACGATCGCGCCGATCGCACGCGCACCGGGCACGGCCGCGTTCACGGTCCGCGCACGCTCCGCCGTCGAGTTGTAATGCGACTTCATCTGGAAGCCGGCGAGGCCCAGCTCGGCGCATCTCCGCGCGAGACCGATGTCGTCGATGATCCGCGGCACGAAGTCCGGATCGATGTGGACGTGCATGTCGTAACCGCCACGCACGAGCGCACGAGCCCGATCGGTCGGCGTCGGGTGGGTGACCATGGCCGGAAGTTACCCGAATCGTTGCATGCAGAGAGCGCTGCTGGTGTGCAGGCGGCCAGCGGGCCGCCCGCTTAAGATTGCTCTCAAATGTCGATGGACTGCACCTACCGCCTACGGATCCCGCACCAATCGGGACAGCTGGCGCGGGTGGCGACGCTGATCAGCGAGGAGGGAGGCCTGATCGGCGAGGTGCACACGATCACGGTCGCGCGCCTGGAGGCGATCCGGGAGATCACCGTGGAGCTGCGCGACAAGCAGCACGCCGACCGCCTGGCGGTTGCGCTCGGCGAGCTGCCCGGGGTGACCGTCGTCTGGTACCACGACCGTGCGTTCATCGCGCACGTCGGCGGCAAGATCGAGATGTCGCTGCGCAAGCCGGTCACCACCAACCAGGAGGTGCGCGACGTCTACACGCCGGGCGTCGCCCGCGTCGCGAGCGCGATCCACGAGTTTCCGCGGCTCGCCACGCGTTTCACGATGATCGGCCGCAGCGTCGCGATCTGCACAAACGGCAGCCGCGTGCTCGGGCTCGGGAACATCGGCCCCGTGCCGGCGATGCCGGTGATGGAGGGCAAGTCGATGTTCTACGCGCAGCTCGTCGGCATCACCGCGGTACCGATCCTGATCGACACGAACGACGTGGACGAGTTCGTGGAGACGGTCGTCCGGATCGCACCCGGCTTTGGTGGCATCCATCTCGAGGACATCGCGACGCCCGGATGCTTTGAGATCGAGCGCCGGCTGATCGAGGCGCTGCCGCAGCCGGTCATGCACGACGACGTCCACGGCACCGCCGTCGTCACGCTGGCGGCGCTGATCGCCGCCTGCCGCCAGGCGGACATCCGCCTCGACGAGGCAGTCGTCGGGCAGATCGGACTCGGCGCCGCGGGCTTCGGGATCGCGACGCTGATCCATGACGCCGGCGTCAGGCGGGTATTGGCCTCAGACCCCAACCCGCCGGCGCAGGAGCACGCGCGGGTGCGCGGGATCGAGATATCCGACATCGAGACGGTGATGCGCGAATGTGACGTTGTCGTCGCCACCAGCGGGCAGCCCGGCCTGATCAAGCCCGCGATGGTCCGCAAGGGACAGGTGATCTTCGCGCTCACGAACCCGGCCGCCGAGATCGATCCCGAAACGGCGCTGGCGGCGGGTGCGGCCTTCGCGGCCGACGGCACGAGTATCAACAACGTGCTCGGCTACCCGGGGATCTTTAAGGGCGCGCTGCTCGCCGGCGCGAGCGAGATCAACCTGGAGATGAAGCGTGCCGCCGCCTGGGCGCTTGCCGGCCTGACCGTCTCATCCGAGCTGATCCCCGAGGTGCTCGACCTCAACGTGCACGAGGTCGTGACCGAGGCGGTGCGCCGGGCCGCGATCGAGAGCGGCGTGGCCGATCCCGAGCGGATCAGCGCAGACCCTGCCTGACGCGATCTTGGCGCCCAAGCTGCGCAAGACGCACCTTCAAATCTCGGAATACCGGTTATAACGTCATCGTTATAACCGGTATCCGGACTTTTGACACACGATTGCAAGCGCGGAGCCAACAACTAGTCTTCCAGAGGTGCGCGCGGTCAGGTTCGATCGGTACGGCGATCCCGATGTTCTCTACATCGCCGACGTGGACGTTCCCGAGCCGCCGGTCGGTGAGGTCCTCGTCGAGGTTAGGGCCGCGGCAATCAACCCGGGCGAGGCGAACATCCGCAAAGGCCTGCTGCACGAGCGTTTCCCCGCGACCTTCCCGTCCGGAGAGGGCACCGACCTCGCCGGCGTCGTGACCGCGGTCGGCGGCGGTGTGAGCGAGTTCGCGCCCGGCGATGAGGTGCTCGGCTGGTCCTGGCGGCGCTCGAGCCACGCCGACTACGTGACCGTCCCGGTATCGCAGCTGGTGACCAAACCGGAGGGACTCAGCTGGGAGGTGGCGGGCTCGCTGAATGTCGCCGGCGCGACCGCTTGGGCAGCCGTTGCCGCCGTCGAGCCCCAGCCCGGCGAGACCGTTGGCGTCTCCGCCGCGGCCGGCGGCGTCGGCTCGATCGCCGTGCAGCTGCTGCGTGTGGGTGGCGCGCGGGTCATCGGGATCGCATCTGCGGCCAATCACGCCTGGCTGCTGGCCCACGACGTGATCGGAGTCGAATATGGCGACGGCCTCGAGGCGCGCGTCCGTGAGGCGGCTCCCGACGGCCTCGACGCCTTCGTCGACACGTTCGGGCCTGATTACGTGGACTTGGCGCTCACCCTCGGAGTGACCCCGCAGCGGATCGACACGGTGACCGCCTTCGCGCGGGCGGCCGAGGTAGGCGCGAAAACTGAGGGCAGCGCCGCCGGGTCGACTCAGGAGGTGATGGCGAAGCTTGCCGAGCTCGCGGCCTCCGGCCGGCTCGAGGTGCCGATCGCGGCGACCTACCCGCTCGAGCGCGTCCGGGACGCCTTCGCCGAGCTCGAGCAGCGCCACACCCGTGGCAAGATCGTTTTGATCCCCGGGTGACCAGGGGCTTGAGCTCAGGCGAGCGACTCGAGCGGCGTGTCCGGGTCGGTCAGCGCCGCCACGTCGACCTGCTTGCGCGAGCGGATCAGCGCCTGCACGTGCTCATTGACGTCCCAGACGTTGACGTTCATCCCAGCTGTGACGACTCCCTCGCGTAGCCAGAAGGCGACGAACTCGCCGCCGGCACGGTCACCGCGGAACACGACCTCGTCGGTGGGCGCGTTCAGCCCCGAGTACTCCATGCCGGCGTCGTATTGGTCTGAGAAGAAGTAGGGCAGCTCCTCGTACGCAGCGGTGTCGCCGAGCATCGATCGCGCCGCCGCCGGCCCCTGGTTGAGCGCGTTGGCCCAGTGCTCGACACGGACCCGCCCCTCGTAGAACGGGTGCCAGTGGTTGGCAACGTCGCCTGCCGCGAACACGTTTGACGCCGAGCTCTGCAGCCGCGGGTCGACCAGGATCCCGTCTTCGGTGTCGAGCCCGGCCCGCTGGCCGAGCTCGACGTTGGGGGTGGCCCCGGCGCCGACTACGACGAAGTCGCACTCGACCACGCGACCCGAATCGGTGCGCACGCCGCTGACCGACCCGTCGCCCTCGAACGCGGCGGCGCCGTCGCCGAGCACCAGCTCGACACCATGGCCGGCGTGGAGGTCGCGGTAGAACTCACCGACCTCCTGGCCGAAGACGCTCGCGTTCGGGAGCGCCTCGTCGGAGACCATCGTCACCTCGAGGCCACGCTGTCGCGCGCTCGCCGCGACCTCAGAGCCGATCCAGCCGCCGCCGATGACCGCCAGGTGACCTCCGCGCTCGAGCCGCGCGCGGATCGCGTCGCTGTCGGCGATCGTGCGCAGGTAGTGGATGCCGTCGAGCTCCGCGCCGGGCAGCGCCAGCCGGCGTGGGCTCGAGCCGGTCGTGAGCAGCAGTGCGTCGAACTGAAGCGGCTCCCCGCGGTCGAGTTCGAGGCTCGCCGTGGCGGCGTCAATCGCCGTCGCCGTCGTCCCAAGCCGCAGCTCGATCTCCTGATCCTTGTAGAAGGCCTGATCGTGCACCTGCATCCCGTCGCGCTCCGCCTCGCCGCGCAGGTAGTCCTTGCTCAGCGGCGGCCGCTCGTAGGGCAGCTCCTGTTCTGTGCCCACCAGCACGACCCGCCCGCCGAAGCCACGCTCACGCAGCTCCGCCGCTGCCTTGGCGCCCGCGAGGCTGGCGCCGACGATCACGAATGTTTTGTCGTTCATACGTGTACTTCTACAGGAGGCGCGGCGGTCGGTGCGGCTGAGCGGGCGGATGCCCGGACCGACGACCCGCTGGTCGACTCGCTGGCCGAGCAGGGCATCGCCTACGTGCCCTGGCGGAGCTCGACCTGATCGGAGCGGCGGCCTGATCGGCGCTGCCGCCTGATCAGCTCAGTTTCCGCCGTCGATGGCGTCGCTCGGCGTCGTCTCGGCCGGGGTGCTGGTCTCGCGCAGGACCACGTCAATCGCCTCCGCGAGCTCGTCGCTGTCGGGCCTGGGGCCGTCGAAATCCAGGAACCAATGCCGGCTGATGCTCGCCAGCCACTGGTCGTCGTTGTCGTCGTGCTTTATGGCCAGCAGCCCGAAGCGCGTGATCGCGCGCTGGCGGCCGGTGAGATCGGAGTAGAGCAACTCGATCGTGATCGTCTCGCGGTCGTCGATCGCCTTGGCCAGTGCAGCCCGCAGCGGGTCGTCCGGATTACGCAACGCGCCCTGCCACATGCCGGTGTCGCCGCCCGCGATGAAGAGGTCGCGGGTCTGCATGTGGAAGTCCTCCTCCGGGTCGTGGTTGGGCTGCTGCCTGTTCATCGTGAGTCCGGCCTTCACTGACCACCCCTGACAGACACCTATGCCACTGCCGACGTTGCGGACGTTGATTGCCAGGTAGACGTTGCCATTGACGTGATCTGCGGCTGCATGCCCGCCCTCGGCGCTGACCCAGTGGCCGTCGGCGAAGTTCAGCTTCTGCCTTGGGTCGTCGAGGCGTGACGGGACCAGGATCGGCCTGCGCTGCTCCTGCAGCGCCACCTCGGCGATCAGCGCTGAGCGGTTGGACGAGCGGACCGCTGCGAACGTGGCGATCGCCAGCACGAGCGTGCCGGCGGCGGTTGCGAGCGACGAAAGTATCACCCAATTGGTCGCGATAGCGAGCATTCCTAGAGTTTGCCCGGTCGCTCGGCAGCACTGCGGGAACCTCGACGGCTCGCTGCCGCGAGCCCGGCTTGCACGGGCGGCGCTGAGTGTGTAACCTACAACCAAATGGTTGTAGGTTTGCTGTCGAACCAAGCGCTCTCGAACGCCGAGGTAGATCGCGTGTTTCACGCGCTCGCCGACTCGACGCGCCGTGACATCCTCGCCCGCGCGATCGAGCGTGAGCAATCGGTGTCAGCACTCGCTCGCCACTACGCGATCAGCCTCACGGCTGTACAGAAGCACGTGGCGGTGCTCGAACGCGCGGCGCTCGTCAGCAAACAAAGAAGCGGGAGGGAGCAAATCGTGGCTGCCGACCGGAACACGTTGCGCCGAGCGAGCACGCTGCTCGAGGCGTTCGAGCAGCTCTGGATCCAGCGTGCGACCAAAATCGCGGAGATCCTCGCCGAAGCGGACGAGGAGGAAGGAGAATCACCATGACGGTCATCAGCAGCAACACCAACGCCGACGAGCTCACGCTGACGCTCATCGCCGAGTTCGACGCGCCGCCCGAGCGCGTCTGGGACGTGTGGGAGGACGCCCGCAAGCTCGAGCGCTGGTGGGGACCTCCGACCTACCCGGCCACCTTCACCCGCCACGAGTTCGTGGTCGGCGGGCAATGTCGCTACTACATGACCGGGCCGGAGGGGCGCGGCCCGGGGGGGTGGTGGCGGATCGACGCGCTCGAGAAGCCGCGCCTGATCGAGTTCGCCAACGGCTTCGCCGGTGACGACGGAGAGCCCGCTCCTGGCGTGCCGCCGGCCGCCGGGATCGTGACGCTCGAGCCCACGGACACAGGCACGCGCATGACGACACTGACCCGCTTTGTCAGCGTCGAGCAGATGGACCGAATGCTCGGCATGGGCATGCAGGAGGGAATGGGCTTGGCGATTGGGCAGATCGACGCCCTGCTCGAGCCTGTCGTCGCCTGAAGGCCCTCGCTGTCAGGCCGGCTCCTTGGTCGCGATGCCGAGCAGGCTGAGGAGCCCGCTCGCCAGCGCCAGCGCCGCTGCGATCAGCATCGCGAGGCGGAAGGCGTCGAGCGACGCGTGCTCGAGGGTCCGGTGAACGTGCGTGCGCTGGGCGGAGGTGAAGCCCGCCGGCACGCGGGTCTGCAGTGTGGTCGAAGCCGCTCGCGCGACAGCAACGCGGTAGGCGGCTGGCGCGTATCGGCGCGCCAGCCGCTGATCGACCTGGGAGGAGAAGCCGCTGGCGACGACCGCTCCGACGACGGCGATCGCGATCAGCCCCGCGATCCGCGCGACGGCGTTGTTGATGCCCGACGCGACGCCCGAATGCGTTGCCGGCGCGGCGTTCAGGATCGCTGCCGTCAGCGGCGCGACCGTGATCGAGAGCCCGATGCCGAGCAGCACGACCCCAGGCAGGACTTCCGTTCGGTACTGCGGGTGGGTCCCCATGGCTGCGAGCAGCAGCAGCCCGACGGCGGCGACGATCGGGCCGATTCCCATGAACAGCCGCGGCCCGAAGCGGTCCGCCAAAGCGCCGAAGCGCCGCGCCAGCAGGAACATAAGGATCGAGAGCGGCAGCAGCGAGAGGCCCGCTGTCAGCGGCCGGTAGCCGCCGACCTGCTGCAGGAAGACGATGAGGAAGAACGACGCGACGCTCAATGCGGCATAGAGCGCGAAGGTTGCGAGGTTGCCGACGCTGAAGTTGCGTGAGCGAAAGATCTCGACGGGGAGCATGGGCGCGCGGCAGCCGCGTTCCCAGAGCCCGAAAGCGATCAACAGCACGCATCCCGCTCCGAGCGTGGCCAGCACCCGGGGGTCGCCCCAGCCGTAGTTCGGCTGTTCGATCAGCGCATAGATCGGCCCCGCCAGCCCCAAGGCGCCGAGCAGGCCGCCGACCCAGTCGACGTGAGGGTCCCCAACTGCCGGTCGCGCCGGGATATGCCGCACGAGCCACAGCGTGAACAGCACCAGCGGGACGTTGACCACAAACACCCAGCGCCACGAGCCCGCCTGGACCAGCAGGCCCCCGAGCAGCGGACCCGCGACCGTCGCGATCCCGGTCCAGGCGGTCCAGGCGCCGATCGCCGCCGCTCGCTGATGTTCGGAGAACGTGTCGATGATCAGCGCCAGGGTGCTCGGCACAAGCAGCGCTGCGGCGATGCCCTGTATCGCGCGCGCGGCGATCAGCGCCCCGGCGTCCGGGGCGACAGCGCAGACGAGTGAGGCGACTCCGAAGCCGGCTACGCCGAGCGTGAAGATCTTGCGGCGGCCGAACGCATCGCCCAGCGAGCCACCGACGAGCAGCAGCGAGCCGAGCGTCAGAAGGTAACCGTCGACCACCCACTCCTGTGTGCCGAGCCCGCCGTGCAGGTTGGCCCGGATCGCCGGCAGCGCAACGTTGACAATCGTGCCGTCGAGGAACGCTGCGGAGGAGCCGAGGATGCACGCCAGGAGCGTGAGCCGCTGCGCGCGTGTGTACGGCTGCCGCGATGCCGGCTGTCGCGAGGCGTCGGAGCGCGGACTCTCCGGACGATTCTGATCTCCGGCCACGGCGGGCATGTCCTGAACCCTACGGGGCAGGGAGCTAGGGCGAGGCAGTCTGTGCGTGTCGCGGATCGGAGGGCGCCGGCTCACGGTGCAGCGCCACTCCGCCCGTCACCAGCAGGACGCCTGCGACCTGCTGCAGCGTCGGGAGCTGCGCCAGGACGACGATCCCGATCACGGTGGCGATCGCGGGTAGGAGCGAGACCATCAGCGCGTAGGTCGCGCGTGGTAGCCGTGCGAGCGCGAGCTGGTCTGTCACGTACGGGATCACCGAGGATGAGACGCCTACGCCGATGCCGGCCAGGAGCACGAGCGGGTCGGTGAAGGCGTGCACGGAGCTCCAGGCGCCGATTGGGGTGACGATCACGGCCGCCACCAGCATCGCCAGGGCCAGCCCGTCGATGCCGCTGATCGCCGGGTGCTTGGCGACCCGGTCGGCGAGCACAATGTAGACGGCGAACAGAATCGCGTTGGCGAAGGCGAAGATCAGGCCGACGGGGTGGGCACCGAGCTGCACGTCGCTCAGGAGGTACACGCCGCCGACCGCGAGTCCGAGCGCTCCGATGTTGAGTGTGCTGCGAGCACCGGCGGCCGCGAGCGCCACGACCGGCAGGAACTCGATCGCGGCCACGGTACCGAGCGGCAGCCGGCTGATTGCCGTGTAGAAGCAGCAGTTCATCACAGCGAGCGCCGCCCCCCAGCCGAGCAGCAGCAACCGGCCGTCACGATCAAGGCTCGCCACGAGCCGCCAGGGCCGCCGCCAGAATGCGAAGATCACCGCAGCCGAGGCGATCCGCAGCCAGGCGACGCCGAGAACCGGCAGACGGGCGAACAGCAGCACGGCGAACGACGGTCCGAGGTAATGGAAGGCGGCGCTGACCAGGAAGTAGAGCTGGGGTGGCGCCTCGTCGACGCGGCGGCGCAGACCGGGCGTGGGCGGCCGCGGCATCGGCGGACGCCCAGTGCGAAGGGGCAGCGTGGCGTTCGGGCTGGACCGAGAATTCACATACCGCAGGTTGCCCTATTAACTGCCCACTGTACATGGAGGATCAGTGGTACTCTCGGCAACATGCCTACGAATCGAAGGCAAAATAGCCGATCTGCCGAGGCTGGTGAGCTCGACGAGGTCGACCTTCGTCTACTTGGCGAGCTCCAGGCCGATGCTCGCCTCAGCCTCGCCGAATTGGGTCGCCGGATCGGCCTCTCCCCGCCGGCGGTGGCTGAGCGCCTGCAACGCCTTCAAAGCGACGGTGTGATCCTCGGGTACCACGCCCGAATCGATCCGCACGCCCTGGGTCTCGCGATCGCCGCCGTGATCCGCGTGCGCCCACTCCCTCGCCGCCTGCAGGAGGTCGCCGAGACCGCCCGCAACTCGCCGGAGGTCGTCGACTGCCGCCGGATCACCGGCGACGACTGCTACGTGATGACCGCTCACGTCCGCTCGGTCGAGCACCTCGAGGAGATCCTCGACCGCTTCAACGTCGACGGCCAGACCGTCACGTCGATCGTCCAGTCCTCGCCGGTGCCGCCGCGCGGGCTGCCGCTGGACGTCTGACGAGCGACCGATAGCCCCACGTAAGGCACGTCTCGCGGGCAACGCGATAGGTTCATGTTCATGAACGATGCTGTGGATGGCCTGGATGTTGACGAGCGCCCGACGGTGCGTGTGGTGATCGCTGACGATCATGCGATTGTTCGGCGCGGTTTGCGCGCGCTGCTCGACGCCGAAGCGGGGTTTGAGGTTGTGGCCGAGGCGGATGATGTCGAGTCGGCTCGGCGCTATGTCCGTGGCCACCAACCAGACGTGCTCGTCCTGGACCTGAACATGGGTGCCGAGTCGAGCCTCCCGTCGATTTCGGTGATTCGCGCCGAGTCACCGGCCACCCAGATTGTGGTCCTGACGATGCAGGACGAGCCTGCGTACGCCCGGGAGGCGCTGACCGCGGGCGCTCTCGGCTATGTCCTCAAGGAGGCTGCGGACGCCGAGTTGGTCGAGGCGGTACGCGCTGCCCACGCGGGCAACAGCTATCTCAACCCGCGGCTGGGTGCCAAGGTCGCGGCCGCACCAGTCGGCCCCCCTGGCGGGCTCTCGGAGCGAGAGGTTGAGGTCCTGCGGATGATCGCGCTGGGTCACACCAACACACAGATAGCCGGACAGCTGTTCCTGTCGGTGCGAACCGTCGAAACGCACCGGGCCCATATTCAGCAGAAGCTCGGCCTTGAAGACCGGGCCGCCCTCGTCCGGTATGCGCTGGAGCACCGGCTCATCTCTACCGAGGGCGGTGACTGACCGTTCAGACCGACGTCCGCCGCTGCTGCGCTGGGCTGTGCATCGGGAGTCCGGCCGCCGCATAGGCGTCACTCGCGTCGAGTGTTTCGGCCGCAAGGAGCGCCCGCATGAGACCGTCGAGCTTGTCTCGGTTGTCGGTCAGCAGCTGCGTCACCTGGGCATGGCTCTCGTCGACGAGGCGTCGCACCTCCTGGTCGATCAGTCGCTGGGTGTCGGCTGAGGTTTCGCTAGTGCCTGGAAACAGGGGGCCGCTGGCGTCGCTGGGCAGCACGGCGATAGGTCCAATCTTGTCGCTCATTCCCCAGCGTCCAACCATATGCCGTGCGATCTGTGTCAACTGTTCGATGTCCGACTCGGCGCCGGTGGTGATCTTGCCGTAAACGACCTCCTCGGCCACGCGCCCGCCGAGGGCAACCCGGATCTTCGCCTCCAGGTCCTCGCGTGAGTACGACACGCGGTCGGCGTCCGGCGTGGAGAGGGTGACGCCGAGCGCCATCCCGCGCGGGATGATCGAGATCTTTCGCACAGGGTCGGCGCCCGGGGTGAGCATCCCGACAAGGGCGTGGCCTGATTCGTGGTACGCGGTTCGCTCGCGATCCTCGTCGCTGAGTACCGTTCCGCGCGGCGCGCCGAGCATCAGCTTCTCCAAGGCATCGGTGAAGTCAGCCATCTGTACGTGCTCGTGGTTCCTCCGGGCGCCGAGCAGCGCCGCCTCGTTTGCGAGGTTCGCGAGATCGGCTCCGACCATCCCAGGTGTGGACGCGGCGATCGCGCCGAGATCGACATCGGCGCCGAGCGGCATCGAACGTGTGTGAACGTGGAGGATCTGCTCCCGGCCGTCGCGGTCGGGAGGCTGTACGACGACGCGGCGATCGAAGCGCCCCGCGCGCAGCAGCGCCGGATCGAGAATCTCGGGACGGTTGGTTGCGCCGAGCACGATCACGGCCTGCTCTGACTCGAACCCGTCCATCTCGGTGAGAATCTGATCGAGTGTCTGCTCGCGCTCGTCGTTGGCACCGGTCACCGACGCGGAGCCTTGCCGAGAGCGTCCGATCGCGTCGAGTTCGTCGATGAAGATAATCGCGGGCGCGGCTTCCTTCGCCTTGGCGAACAAATCCCGGACCCGGGCGGCGCCGACACCGACGATCGCCTCGATGAACTCTGACGCCGCGATCGAGAAGAACGCCGCGTTGGCTTCCCCCGCGACCGCGCGCGCCAACAGCGTCTTCCCGGTCCCGGGCTGTCCGGACAACAGCACCCCATGCGGCATACGCCCGCCGAGACGGACGTAGCGGTCCGGGCTACGGAGGAAATCGACGATCTCTGAGAGCTCCGCCTTCGCCTCGTCGATCCCTGCGACGTCGTCGAACGTGACCCGGATCTTCTCAGGATCAACCCGACGTGCCTTCGACTGCCCAAACCCACCGAGCGCGCCCATTCCGCCGCCGCGAGTCATCGAGCGCCTCGCGATCAGCACAAATACCCCTACCAACAGCAGCGTCGGACCGAAGCCGAGCAGGATTTCGGCCAGCAGAGAGGTACTCGTCGCGGTCGACTGCGCTTTCACCTGGACACCCTTCGAGCGCAGCAGCGATGTCAACTCCTGATCACTCCAGAACGCTGGCACCTGAGTCGAGAACAGCGTCGTGGCGGTCGCTTTTTTGGTCGGGTAGCGAACCTTGGTCGTGAAGGTGCCCTCGACCTCATCCCCCTTCGACGAGATCGACTTCACGTGACCGTCCTGTACCTGCTGCAGGAAGTAGGGGCTGAAGGCCACCGTTACCCGCGGCTGTGCAGACGGTTGAACAAACAACACCGACAACCAGTTGATCACCAGCAGCGCAAGCACGAACAGCCAAAAGGCACGCACGCGATGCGGCGGAGGGGGCTTGTGCTGCTCCGGCATCCCACGTCCATCCGGCGCTGGGGCGACCTGCCAGCCACCCTTGTCGCGGGGCATCGACGACGGTGGCACCGCCTTGCTCGTTCGCGAGTGATCGGCATCGATCACTTCTCCGCTTTTCGCTGTTGAACCGTCGCTGTCGAAGGACACCAGAAACGGAACGTTAGGCGAACAGAGTCGCAACGGCCTGGCGGCCTATGGATGAACCAGCAGTTCGCCACCCATTACGTGCTGTGAACACGGACGAGTGTGAGACTGCGTAGCGAGCCCTGCGTCTGAGCGGCCGAAGTGAAGCTGCGTCTTTTCCGCAGCGAACCCGCAGGTTCATCTCGATGCTGAACCCAACGCCGCGGCCTACGGTGGACTGATGCCACCAGACCTGATACTCGCCCCGGTTCCTACGAGCGTTGCTGGCGCCTTCGACGCGGACACGATCCGGGTTGTGTTGGCCGATGATCACACTGCTATGCGTCGCAATCTCAAGCGGCTGCTGGACGCTGAGGACGGGGTCACGGTGGTCGCTGAGGCGGTCGATCTGGAGACGGCCGCCCGCCGCGCCCACTCGCATCTGCCAGACGTCCTGATCCTCGACCTGCATCTACCGGCCGGATCGGCGGTGGGACTGGTTGCGGAACTCCGGGACAGCCTTCCGGCGACCCAGGTTGTGGTGCTGACGATGGAGAACAGTCCTGCGTTCGTCAAGCGGGCGCTCGACGCCGGCGCTGTCGGCTACGTACTGAAGGAACACGCCGACCGTGATCTCGTCCCCGCGGTCCGCGCCGCCCTAGGAGGCGAGAGTTACGTCACGCCCGAGGTCGCGGAAGGGCTTGAGGCGAGGCGCACCCCGGACTCGAGCTCGGCAAGCGCGCGGCGCTGGTCCGTCACGCTCTAGGACACCAGCTGATCGGCATCGGCGGTCGTCTGCTGACTGGAGCCCGTCGGGATTCGTGCTCGCACGAGCGTGCCATCCGGCCCGGACTCGATCTCAAGCGAACCGCCGAGCAGGAACACCCGCTCGCCCATGCCCGCGAGCCCGAAGCCGGAGTTCTGCGCTTCCGTGTCGAAGCCGCGACCATCGTCACTGACCTCGATCATCACCTGCCCGCCGCTATCCACGACAGCGACACGAACGGTGCTGGCGGAAGCGTGCTTGACGACGTTGGTCAAAGACTCCTGGACGAGCCTGTAGACGGCAGTCTCGAGATCACGACTGCCGTTCGCTTGTAGCGCCGTGTCGGGGAGAGTGAACTCGAAATCGATCGTGAGCCCGGCCGTGCGTCTGCGCTCAACCAGTGCCTCGAGTGCCGTTAGCAACCCAAGGTCATCGAGTAACGCGGGCCGCAGGTCACTGATGATCGCCCGTAGGTTCTTGATCTCGGATTCGATGTCGGCGATCGCCTGTTGGGTGGCCTCGGCGTGGCTCGTTAGGTCGTTGGCTCGCAACGCGGACGACAGTCCCACCCGCACACCAGCGAGCGTCTGCAGGGTCTGGTCGTGCAGCTCTCGTGCCCATCGGCCTCGCTCGGCATCGGAGGCCGCGATCGCGCTACGTAGGCGCTCAGCCTCTACGGTGCGACTGATTGCCACGGCGTTGGCAGCAGATGCGGCGAACGTCCGTAGCAACTGCTCGTCGCGCTCTGTGAACGGCCCGGCGTCCTGACCTCGGTCGAAGGCGGCGAGCACACCGAGCCCGACGCCGCGGTGCGTCATCGGGACGAGCAACGCGGTGTGCGCGTCCGGCACCCCAAGCTCGTCGGGCGCGATCCGCAGCCGAGAGGCGACATCGGTGACTAGTTCTGGTCGTCCCCGCTCAAGCACCTGGCCGGAGGTCGATTGCGCCACCGGCATCCGACGGCCACGCGCGTCCACGGTATGTCCGGCGCTGGCCGCGACGACCAGCTCGTCACCATCGCGCAACATGATCAGCACGCTCCGCGCGCCCACGAGCGCCCGGCCACGTTTCACAACCAGCTCCAGCGTGCGATCGAGGCCGCCGGCCCCTCCGATCGCGCTGGCAATGTGCTGAGAGGCCTCAAGGCCCTGAACCGCCTGCTCGAGCTCCAGTCGGCGGCGCTCGCTGCCTTCGTATGCGCGCGCGTTATCGATCGCGGTTGCCGCAAAGTGCGACAGCACGATTGCCGCAGCCTCGTCCTCCTCCGTGAACTCATCTGCGCCTTGTTTGTCAGTCAGGTACAGGTTGCCCCAGACGTCATCGCGGATCACGATCGGAACACCGAGAAAACTCGTCATCGGCGGATGGCCAGGGGGGAACCCGTAGCTCTGCGGATGCGAACTGACCGTCGCCAGACGCAGGGGACGGGGCTCCTTGATCAACACGCCGAGCACGCCACGTCCACGGGGCAGTTCCCCGATCGCAAGCCTGGTGGTGTCGTCCAACCCGAGGGTCAGGAACCGATCGAGCTCGGTCCGCTCGTCATTCAACACGCCAAGCGCAACATAACGAGCGCCTGTGGCCTCAAGCGCCTCCGCAAGAATCCGCTGGAGCACGGCCTCAGGATCACGCTCGGTCACGAGCGACCGTCCCACCTCAAGCAGCCGGCGCAGCCTGTCTGTCTCAGTAGTCATGTAGTCCCCCACCCGAGGATAAGGCTTGTCAAAAGGCCGGGAGCGGGCGGGTCTTCATCCGCAATTCTCCGCAGTCAAGGTTCGGGGAGTCCACCGCCGCGGCGCGGCAAACCAACGGGCGATCTGCGCGAAATCCACGATGACCAGGCGGCGCTGGTTCGGGAACGTAAGGATCGTGGCTTTGACTCGGGACTATGGTTCCGCTGACCGTGCGGCCGATGTTCGTTGCCAGCATTGCGACGAGCGCATCGGCGTGTACGAGGCACTGGTCATGCTGAGCGGTGATGTCGCGCGGCGCACCTCGCGCGCGGCCGACCCCCGACTCGACGATGCCCCGGGCAGGGTGTTTCATGCCGCGTGTTACGAGGAGCGCATCCGTTCCGAGCGCACGCTTCAGCAGTAGCTGCGCGCTTCTCCGCACCAAGTTCGATTAGCTCATGCGGGTAGGGCGTGGAGCCGTCCAGCGCGTGACGGTCTACGCCCTAAGAGACGGGCGCGGCACATCTACCGGCGCGGGCTCAATCCGTATCCGCGCGTCAACGATCACGGCACCCGCGGCAGTCGCGATCACGGGGTTGCAGTCGAGCTCTGCGATCTCCGGATGAGCCTCGACCATCGCGCTGACCCTCAGGATCACATCCTCCACCGCCGAAACTTCACACCGCTCAGCGCCGCGATAGCCGTCCAACAACGGGAACGAGTGCAGCGAGCGGATCATCGCAGTGGCTTCGGCGGCGCCGATGGGGGTGATCCGCACAGCTACGTCCTTCGTCAGCTCGGCCGCGGTGCCACCCGCACCGCAGGCGATGACCGGACCAAAACTCTGGTCGTGGACCACCCCGACGATCAGCTCGACACCCTTCGGAGCCATTGGCTGAACCAGCAGTCCGTCTAGCTCGTACCCCGCCGCATGGACTCGCGACTCGATCTCAGCAGCCCCGGCGCGGACAATTTCGTCCCCGGCAAGGTCGAGAAGGACGCCGCCGGCATCGCTTTTGTGCAAGAGGCCTGGGGAGCTCGCCTTCAGGGCAATCGGCGCGTCGAGTTCGGCGGCGATCTTCGATACCGCGTCGGCGTCGGCCGCGAGCCTCGTCTCGATCAGTGGCAACTGGTAACACCGCAGCAGCTCAGCGACCCGGTCGGCGCGCATCCACCCTCCGCCGAGCGCGAGCTCACGGCTGATGATCGCGGCGGCGCCCACCTTATCGGTGTCGTCGAAGCTGACCGGCATCGCCTCGGGACGGGCCCGCCAGCGCCCGTATCGGGCCGCCATAGCGATAGCACGGGAGGCGTCTTCTGGATACTCGTACCCCGGAACGGTCACGCGGTCCGAGCGCAACTCCATGGGCGGAGGCTCGGCTGTCATGAAGACGGCAGCAATGGCCACGCTGCCCTGGTTCTCCGAGACCTCCCGGAGTACGGTCGCCACATCCGCAGCTTTGGCGGCGAGCGTGGGGACGTAGATGGCCAGAATGGCATCGCAGGCTTCGGTGCTGATTAGGGTCGTGAGCGTGCTGCGGTAGTCCTCTGCCGAAGCGCCGGCAACCATGTCAATCGGGTTGCCCACAGCGGCTCCAGAAGCCAGCGAAGCGGCCAGGGCCGCCTGCACCTCAGATGGCAGCTCGCTCACGTCGACGCCGTCGGCCTGGCACGCGTCGGCGCACATCACGCCGGGGCCCCCGGCATTTGTGACGATCGCGACGCGGTCACCTGCCGGGATTGGCTGGTTCGTGACCAGTTGGGCGACGGCGAAGAGCTCGTGCAGAGTGTCGGCGCGGATCACGCCGGCTTGCTCGAATAAGGCGTCGACTGTCACATCTGATGCGGCAATCAGCGCACCAGTATGGGAAGAGCCGGCGCGAGCACCGGCCGCCGACCGTCCGCTCTTGACCGCCAGAAGCGGCTTCTGTCGTGCGAAGTGCGGTGCGACACGCGCGAACTTGCGTGGGTTGCCAAACGACTCGAGGTAGAGCATCGCGACATCAGTTGCGGGATCCTGTTCCCAATAGCAGAGCAGGTCGTTGCCGGACAGATCAGCCTTGTTGCCGACCGAGACAAAGGATGAGAGACCAACACCGAGACGTGCAGCCGCTTCGATGATCGCGATGCCGAGCCCACCGCTCTGGGACATGAAGCCAACCGATCCGGCTTGCGGAAGTCGCGGCGCGAACGTGGCGTTCAGACGGACTGCTGCGCTGGTGTTGATCACTCCAAGGCAGTTGGGGCCGACCATACGCATCCCGGAGTCCCGGCAGACCGCCAGCAGCTCCGCCTGGCGCTCGGTGCCGACGCCGCCAACCTCGGAGAACCCGGCGGAGATCACGACCAGTGCCCCCACACCTGCGCGAGCACACTCCGTGGCAGCAGGCACGACATGTTCAGCCGGCACCACCACGACTGCGAGATCGACCGACTCTGGGAGATCGCCGACTGATCGGTAGGCGGGAAGCGACTGCACCGTGTCTGCACGCGCATTGACCGCGTAGACACGACCGTTGAACTCGAACGCGAGCATGTTGTGTAGAACCAGGCCGCCGATCGACTCGCGCGCTCGCGACGCGCCGATCACCGCTACGGATTTAGGCTCGAGCACCCGGCGGACGGCTTCGACGGCCGCGATCCGGTCTCGCTCTTCGAACCTGGCCTGTGCCGCGGGCGAGAGCGAGGTCGGCAGCTCTATGTGAATCCCGTCGGGAGTCGAGCGGACCTCAACGGGGAATCCGCTCTGACGGAACACCTCGATCATCCGATGGTTGGACGCCATCACTTCGGCGACGAACGTCGTGATCCCGTGCAGCTCGGCGACCTCGGCGAGATGGGCCAGAAGCGTCGTGGATATGCCGAAACCCTGCAGCTCGTCGGCAACCATGAACGCAACCTCCGCGCGCTCGGGGTCGGCTCGGAGATAGGCGGCATGAGCCACGATCCGCCGAGGACTTCCGGTCTCCACCACTAATCCGAATCGATCTGCGTAGTCGACGTCAAGGGACCAGTTGGTCACCCATGTCAGATTGGGGGTGCCGAAGAACCGGAATACGAGCGAATCGGGCGAGAGCGTTTCCAGAAACGCCTTGATCCCAGGACGATCCTCAGCCCGGATCGGGCGGACATGAACTGTTGAGCCATTGCGTAGCACGACGTCCGCCTCACGAGCACCGGGGTAGGTCACGTCATTCTGGGGGTCGGTGGGCCTGGATGATGGCGGCGGCATCGAGTCTCTCAGGCCTGGGCCAGGTCGCGTCGACGGAAAGCTGCGACTCCAGCCGATGCGCTCACGACTCCAATGAGGACCAGAATCAGGGCGGGGACCGGTCGGAAAGGTTGCGCCGGCGCGAGCCCGAGATGCGCGTATGGCGTCAGGTCGAGCGCCCAGTGGGGCAGCGACAAAAGCGCACCAAACAGTTGCCAGAGAAAGCTCAGCGTTACCAGCACGTAGGCGCCGGCCGAGGCTGCACGGGGCACGATCCCGAAAAGCAGTACGGCAAGCCCGAGAAAAAGAGCGGCCATAGCGAAACAGTTGACGCTTGCCTCGAGCATCTCCGGTAGCGACAGAGAAGCCCCTGAGGCCGTGACGCCGATCCAGCCGAACAGCGCTGCCGACAGCGCGACCGCCGCAGCCCCGCCGGCCGCAAGCGCCAAACGACCACTCAGCCAGCGATATCGCCCCACCGGAAGTGCCAGCAGGGTTTCGAGAGCTTGTTCAGACTCCTCTCGCCGAAGCGCCGAGACCTGAGCAACGGCAAACAGAGGAACGGCAAGCTCGAACAGCAGGAAGCTGAGTCCGACATAGCCTGCGGGCGTGGTGATCGAGCCCGTGCCGAGCTTTGCAAACTCGCGCTGTAACTGCGGGGACAACCCGGCGGAAGCGGTGCTCTTAGCGAGGACGCCGATGATGATCGCGAAGACCGCGGCACCCCCCACCCATGTCGCCAGTCCGACGAGTTCCCCACGCAGCGCCTGCGCTGTGGGTGAGGACAGCAGCGCCAACCGCGGCGTTGAACGCTCGCGGGGGGCCAGAATCCCGCAGCCGATATCGCGTCGCTGCGCAAGGCGAACAGCGAGCACGAGGAGCGCCGCGCCGAAGCTCAACGGCAGCAACAGGACAAGTGGATGTTCCCCTGTGAATGGACGTTGCTCTTCGGCCCAACCAAGCGGCGTGAACCACCGCAGCCAGCCCGCCCCGTTAGCCGTGTCGGCGATCACGCGGACCAGCAGCGCCAGCCCAACGCAGGCGCCGCCGAGCTGAAGCGCCAGCCGGTGGGTGGACGCTACCTGTGAAATCACGGCGCCGACGCCTACGAATACCCAGAGGACCGAGACTGTGGAAAGTACGAGCAGAAGCGAGTTTCCCGGCGGTAGGCCGCCGGCCAGTAGCCCCGCGGTCTCGGCACACCCAAGCGCTACTGCGGTGGCTCCAACAGCGGCCAGCGAAACCGTCAGGTATCGCCGCCGGTCTACGATGCTCGACAACACCAGCTCAGCACGACCCGAATCCTCCTCGGTACGGAGGGCTCGCACCGAAGCAAGAACGCCGAACACTGCGGCAAAGATCGCCAGCGTTCCGCCCACCCGCCAAGCCGAGTACCCGCCAACCGTGAGGAGATCGTAGGCCTTGCCGTAGAACAAGACGACGGCCTTGTTGTCGCCAAAGCTCCGAGCGAATGCGATCCGGCTCTCCAGACTCGGAAACGCACTGCGAAAGCCAACAGGCTGGACGTAGGCGACGAGGCCGAACAGGTACATGAACGCGATCGTGCGAACTCGCGCATCGCGAAGTGCGCGGCGCGCGAGCACCGGCGCGACGCCGGGCCGGCGCGGGAGGTCTCCAGCAGCGGCGCGGTCGGCCTCAAGACTAAGGATGGTCGTGCTCATCGGTGCCGTCGTAGTGATGCAAGAAAAGCTCCTCAAGCGAAGGCGGTCGGCTGGTCAGCGAGGTAACCCGATGGCTGGCCAACTCCGCGAGCAGAGGCGACAACTCGCCTGAAACCTCCAGATGCAACGAATTCGGCGTGGTGGCCCGGACTGCCACTCCGGGCAATCGTCCGAGCTCAGGCGCCGGTCCGTCGAACGTCACCTCGATGGTCTGCGCGCTCAGCTGTCGAAGCTCGGACAAAGAGCCCTGATCGACGAGCCGGCCGCTGCGAAGAATCCCGACGCGGTCACAGGTGGCCTCGACCTCGCTGAGCTCGTGCGAGGAAAGAAACATTGTCTGCCCACGATCCTTCGCCTCATGAACCGATTCCCGGAACGCCATCTCCATCAACGGATCAAGACCACTGGTCGGCTCGTCAAGCAGGAGCAGGTCAGCTCGGGTGGCAAGCGCGGCAATCAGCTGAATCTTCTGACGGTTACCTTTGGAGAGCGCCCTCACCTTCTTGCTGGCGTCCAACTCAAAGCGCTCGATCAATTGATCGCGGTAGCCGACATCTGTCCCTCCGTGGAGCCGACCGAGAAACTCAAGCGACTCAGCGCCGGTGAGCGACGGCCAGAGGAAGGGCTCCCCTGGGACGTAGGCGACGTGCCGATGCCCGGCGACCGGCTCGTTCCACGAGTCGAGACCGAAGACGAGGGCGGTGCCGGAACTGGCGTGATGGAGCCCGAGCAGCAGCCGGATCGTGGTCGTCTTGCCCGCACCGTTCGGGCCGAGGAAGCCGTACGCCTCGCCGGGGCGAACGGTCAGGCTAAGACCATCCAGTGCGAGCGTACGACCGTAGCTTTTGGTCAGTCGGTCGGTGTAGATCGCAGGTATGTCCATCGCGAAAGATGCTTGCCGTTGCCGAAGCCCGCGGAATCCGCGTCTTCCCGCGCCCGGTCAACGTCCTATCAGGCTCAATAAGCAGCCGTAGCGGGGATCGAATGCTCACCGTCAGACGGCGAGTATGTCTCAACCGGCGCAGGCACGAGGAGCACCGGACGCGACGAATGGCGCAGCACGTCTCTGGACACGCTGGCACCAAGCAAGCCGTCCTCAACCGCGGTGCGGCCGCGGGTCCCGAGCACGATCAAGCCGGCGTCGAGTGACGAAGCGACATCGAGAATCACGCGCCACTCGGCCCCGGCCGCACGTTCCAAGCGCATGTGAGCGTCCCAGCCGACCGCGCGAGCCAGCTCCACACCCTCCTGTGCGAGCGCCGTCGCGCGAGCAATCTCATCCGCCTCGAGCTGGTCGAGCGACTTGCCAACAGGCGTTCCAGGATCGCTGTATGAATCCGCGAGAGCCTCTATCGGCGGGTCCCAGATATGCAGCAGGACGACGTTATTTGTCGAGAGCGCCTCGCTCGTTGCCGCGATCGCATGCTTCGAGCTATTCGAACCGTCATAACAAAACAGAGTGACTGACGAGGCGTGTTGCATGATCTCTCCGATACTTGCCGCGATTCGGCAGCCCTAAAGCGGGGTGCTGCCCATACATGTCGACGGTATGCCGTCGCAGGCGACCTGCGCTCCGGGGTTAGCCGATCGCCTCGCGTTCATAGCCGCGGCCAGTGGGCGGGAAACCACGGATGTCATCTGGCGTGGGTGCTCGCGGCCGTTGAACCGCTCCCACGCGCGCCCGTATGGGACTCCCTGCGAAGCCGGCAGCGCCGATCACGTTAGGCTGCACCAGGGCGAGCGCCGTGGGAATTTACGCACAGGGGCACGTGGAATTACGCGTTGTACCCCGCGGGTACAGCAGTAATGCTGATGATCGGGAACCCTCATCGCGCGAACCCATCGTAAACCCTCCTCGCGCAAACCCATGGTAAAGACGGTCGGGAGTCAAGCAAGATGACACGAATCGGAGTGCTCACCGGCGGCGGCGATTGTCCGGGCCTGGATGCGGTCATCCGGGCGGTTGTCCGCCGCGGTCTGACGCAAGGCCCGCACAGCTTTATGGGCTTTCGCAACGGCTGGCTCGGGGTGTTGAACGATGATGCGGTCGAACTGACGCTCGACGGCACCTCGGGCATCTTGACGCACGGCGGCACGCTCCTCGGCACCTCGCGGACAGACCCCATGTCACTTGGACGCAAGGGGCTCGACGCGATCACCCGCACCCTGTCGTTTCGCGGCGTCGACGCGCTCGTTGCGATCGGAGGGGATGGCACCCTGAGCGGCGCGCGAGATCTGCGGCGCGAGGGGATATCGATCGTCGCGGTACCAAAGACGATCGACAACGATGTTGCGGGCACTGACGCGAGCGTTGGATTTCATACGGCGGTCCAGATCGCAACGGACGCGATCGACCGACTCCACACGACAGCCGAATCGCATAACCGCGTGATGCTTGTCGAGGTGATGGGCCGCAACGCCGGCTGGATCGCGACGTGCGCGGGGATGGCTGGCGGCGCCGATGCCATATTGGTGCCCGAGCGGCCGTTCGACGTGGACGCTATATGTGCGCAGTTGCACCGGCGCCACCAACGCGGGCGCAGCTTCTCGATTATCGTCGTTGCCGAAGGCGCCCGGCCACACACAGTCGAGGACCAGAGCGGGCACGCAAGCCGAGGGGATGAGCCTGGGTCCGCGCAGCCGGGCAGCATCGCCACCAGGCTGCAGCACGAGATCCAAGCGCGTACGGGCTATGAGACACGCGCAACGATCCTTGGCCACGTGCAGCGTGGCGGCACCCCGATCGCCTATGACCGCATACTCGCCACGAGATTTGGGATAGCAGCGACCGACGCTGCCATCGGCGGCCGCTTTGGCACGATGACGGCGCTGGTGGGCACAGAGGTCCTGACCGTTGACCTGGAGCAGGCGCTGCAGTCAGCCAAGCCGTTGGACCCGAGGCTCTACGAGACGGCTGCCGTGTTCTTCGGATGAGGCGTCCGACGTCACATCCGAGCCGCTTGGCGGATCACGCCGAGTTGCGACTACGCAGGTAACCATGCTGTGGTAGGGAGCCTTCGTGCACGGCCACGACCCGCTCGCACACGCATGTAGCGCCAACTTCAGCAGCTATCTCGCTGATCGGGGCGCCACGCTCGTGGGTGGGACGGAACAGCGAATCAGCGCTCATCGCCCTGTAGCGAAACTCTCGTTCAGGGGCGATCACGCGCAGGTCGATGCTGTCGCCGAGCTGCTCATGCACCGCCAGCAGACCCTCAAGGCCGGCGGTTCCCGCACCGACCACACATACCACCGGCTTGGTCATATCGGTCCATTCTTCTGCGACGTCTGCGCTGTCTGGCCACTCGATGCCACTCCACCCATCGTTGCGGCGTGACAGAGGCTCAGCATCCGTAACTGGACGCAGCAGACCCGGTCGGAGCGGATCGGCTGGCCACCCGTAGTTGTCCGCAACCACGGCTGTGCAACCAACTGATGGCGTTCGCTTTGGCTGAACGTAATGTCGCTGGGGCTATGCGCACACTCCCGACTGCAAGGCAGCGTAGATGACGGCTCTTGGCATAGCCCTGCTGTGCTCGGCGCTGCTGCTCCTCCTCGCCGAGGCGCACGTGTCGACGGGTGGCTTGATCGCTGCCACCGGTAGTGTCGCCGCGGTCGGGGGTATCGCTGTGCTTCTGATCGCCGCAGGCGCCGGCGCGGTAGTCGTGCTGATAGCTGCCGCCTGTGTCGCGGCTCTCGCATTCTCCGCGCTGATGCTTCTCAGGCGTCGGATCCTGCGTCCGCTGCGAGCGCGTCCCCGCACTGGCCGGGAGGCCCTGGTGGGCCATATCGGTGTCGTCCGGTCAATCGACGAAGCGGCGGCACAGGTGTATATCGACGGGTCGCTATGGCGTGCTGAGCCGGACCAGATCCGCCAGGACACAGAGCTGCACGACGGCGATCACGTCGTCGTTGAACACGTAAACGGCTTGACCTTGCATGTGCGCAGGGCCGAAGCATGGGAGCTGAATCCATGATTGTCACCATCCTCCTGATCCTGATCGCCGTCGTTCTGGTTCTCGGGTTGATGCTCGCTTCGGCATCGGTGCGAATCCTGCGCGAGTATGAGCGCGGCGTCGTCTTTCGCCTAGGTCGCCTGGTCGATCAACGCGGCCCCGGGGTTGTGCTGCTGATCCCATTCGTAGACCGCATGGTTCGCGTCAGTCTGCGGACGGTCACGCAGCAGATCCCGCCCCAAGAGGTCATCACCCGCGACAACGTTCCGGCCCGCGTCACCGCCGTCACCTACTTCCACGTCGTCGACCCGAATCGCTCGGTCGTTGAGGTTCAGAACGTCGAAGCCGCAACCTCCCAGATCGCCCAGACGACGCTGCGCTCGGTGCTTGGCAAGGCTGAGCTCGACACACTGTTGGCCGAGCGTGAGCGACTCAACGAGGATCTACAGAAGATCATCGACGACCAGACCGAGCCCTGGGGCATCAAGGTCACCGCTGTGGAGATCAAGGACGTCGAGATCCCAGAGGATATGCAACACGCAATCGCGCGCCAAGCCGAGGCCGAGCGCGAACGCCGCGCCAAGATCATCAATGCCGAGGGAGAGTTCCAGGCGGCCGCCAAGCTCGCCGAGGCGGCCGATGTGATCAGCCGCAACCCCGTCACGATCCAGCTGCGCTACCTGCAGACCCTGCTCGAGATCGGGTCAGAGCAGAACTCAACGATCGTCTTCCCGCTGCCCATCGACCTGATCGGACCGCTCATGAACGCGGCGACTGGCGGCGGCGCGTCGACACTGCCACTCGCGCCCGAGACGGTCGGCGGAGGTAACGGCTCTGTCCAACCCGTCGCTGGCTCGGACGCAGACTGAGCATGCGCTATGTGGGGAAACGTCGCGCGAAACATCACTTTCAACGTGGACCCGGATTGGAGACCGTCATGATGAGCACTTCCCTCACCGAACCAGTCGCTCCCACCGTAACGGAGCCGATACGCCGCTTCTCAGAGCTGCGCAAAGGCGATGTTGACTATGCCGGCGGCAAGGGCGCCAACCTCGGCGAGCTGACCTCTGCCGGCCTTCCCATACCGCCCGGTTTCGTGATCGGCGCTCCCGCCTACGCGGCCTTCTGCCAAGAAGCGGGTTTGCGCAAACGTCTGGCTGAACTGCTCGACAATGTTGACGTCGAGGACACCGCCGCCCTCTCACAAGCCGCTGAACAGGCCCGCGCACTGTTTGACGAAGCCGTCATGCCCGACTGGCTGGAGCACGCGATCCGCGAGGCATACAGCGAGCTGAGCGGAAGCGCCGGCGCGGTGCCGGTCGCCGTGCGTTCCTCAGCGACAGCCGAGGACACCGCCGCTGCGTCATTCGCCGGCATGAACGAGACCTTCCTGAACATCATTGACGCTGATGCCGTGATCGACGCGGTGCGCCACTGCTGGCGTTCGCTGTTCGGGGCCCGCACGGTCTATTACCGGGGATCCAAAGATCTCAGCCAGGCCGACATGGACATCGCCGTTGTCGTTCAGCGCCAGATCCAGTCGACCCGGGCGGGAGTGATGTTCACCGCGAACCCCGCGACCGGAGACCGCAACCAGTTGGTCATCGAAGGCTCATTTGGGCTCGGAGAGGCTGTGGTTTCCGGCTCGGTCTCTCCCGATCGATATCTGGTTGACAAAGCCGCGGTCTCAATCCGCTCGCGCGAGGTCCACCACAAGGAGCTTACGATCGTCTCGATCCCCGGGGGTGGAACCATAACTCGCGACCTCTCCGAGGAGGAGGCGCTGACGCCGGTGTTGACCGACGAGGAGGTGCTCACCCTGGCGAAGCTCGGGCGCGACATTGAGGCGCACTACGGCTCCCCCCAGGACACCGAGTGGGCGTTTGATCCCGATGGCGCGGTCTGGATGCTGCAAAGCCGGCCGATCACGACGCTGCTTGGAACCGTGACGGCACCGACCGGCGCGACCACCGGCACCGTGTTGCTACGCGGGCTCGGTGGAGCACCGGGCAGCGCCAGCGGAGCCGTGCGAGTGCTCTCTACGCTGGCCGACGCTGCGCGACTCGGCGATGGCGACATTCTCGTCACGCACATGACCACCCCGGACTGGGTGCCGCTGATGCGCCGCGCCGCAGCAATCGCGACTGACTCTGGTGGAATGACCTGCCACGCCGCGATCGTGTCGCGCGAATTGGGCATCCCATGCGTGGTCGGCACCGGCGACGCGACGAAGAAGCTGCGTGACGGTGAGATCGTCACGATTGACGCCACGCACGGCGTCGTGGTCGAGGGCGCCCAGGCACCAACGCACGCCCCGGCCAGTGCGCCCGCTGGCGCTCTGGCCGGCCCAGCCCGCGCGGTCACCGCCACGAAGTTGCTGGTCAACATGTCCGAGCCCTCGCAGGCCGAGCGCGCAGCGGCCCTGGACGTGGACGGCGTCGGTCTGTTACGTGCTGAGCTGAT
>Ga0307373_10001674_pt1 | contig 41264 bp, 42 predicted proteins | sample OX2MG_FD_202534 | JGI IMG/M metagenome (GOLD analysis project Ga0307373, IMG submission 202534) | Soil microbial communities from Risofladan, Vaasa, Finland - OX-2 | ecosystem: Environmental > Terrestrial > Soil > Coastal area > Acid sulfate soil | place: Finland: Risofladan, Vaasa | collected...
GGTGATGAGCCCGTCCACCCCGAGATCGAGCAACCTCGCCATCTCGGCGACCTCGTTCACGGTCCAAACGTGCACGGCCACGCCGCTTCGGTGCGCCGCCGTGACGAATCGCTCCGTCACGACTTCAATCTCGCCAAAGAAGCTGGGCACCTGAAAGGCGACGCACGGCGCCACCACGGGCTCGTCGCCGTCCAGGCTGAAGAAGAAATCGGCGATCTCGCGCGGGCCGCCCGACGTCGCGACGTCGGGCGCCAGGGCGCGAAAGCGCTCAAGCGCCGCGTCGTGGAATGACGCCACGATGACCGAGTCTCGTCGTTCGAGCCGAGTGAGCTCCTCGCGCAAGAGCGCTTCGTAGGGTTCAACGTCCGGGTCGCTTTGTTTGATGTCGAGGTTGAGCAGGACCCCGGGAAAGGCCGTCGCCACTTCGGCGAGGGTCGCAATGCCCAGTGCTCGATCCCGAGGAGCGCCCCCGCGAAGGCGGTACGCGGCGGGCTCGAGCCCCGGCGTGGCCGCTTCGCCCTCGACCCACCAGTAGGCGTTGTCCATCTCTCGCAGTTCGTCCAACGTGAAATCAACGATCGCTCCGTGGTGATTCGTGGTGCGATCCACCGTCTCGTCATGGCAGACGACGAGGTGGCGGTCCTTCGTGGCGTGCACGTCGAGCTCGATCGCGCTGGCCCCCACCGAAAGTGCGTGCTCGATCGCGTGCAGCGTGGACGAAGGTCCTTCGAAGGAGCCCCCCTGGTGCGCGAAGGCGATGACTCGGCGCTCGAGCCAGCGACTCACGCGCTCGGCAGACCGTTCGGATAGAGACGCAGGCGCAGGCGGTACTCGAGATAGAACGCGAGTCCGGGCACGAAGCCGGCGAAGAACATCAGGCCCAGCAGCGCCACGTTCAGTCGGAACTTCAAGACCACGTTGAAGCACATCACCATGTAGATCGGATAGAGGACGACGCCGTGCCCGATCCCGACGACGCGCACGAACCAACCCAGGTTCTTCCACAGTGAGAGATCGACGGAGTGCAACAGCAACGTCGCGCACAAAACCAACAACGTCGTTCCGGTCACGAACGACATCAGGCGATACCGCCGGAAGGCCTGATCCATTAGTGGCCCCAGAGGCGCTTCTTGGGTTGCGTGGCGATGGTGGCGAGGTGGTCGTTGTAGGCGCTGAGCGCGGGGTCCTCGTCCACTCGGGTCGCTTCGCGAGCGGCGCGAGCCTCTTGACGCATGCGCTCCTCGTAGAGCCGGCGCGCCTCGACCTCTTCCTCGGGAACCTTTTCCAACGTGAGCAGCGCGTACCAGCCCAATACGCCGAGCACGGCGAAGACGGGCCACTCAATCGCGTAGAGGAAACTCAACGAGTTGCCCTGCACCGCTCGACCGACCTGCCACCAGGCCGCCAGCGCGCACGACGCGACCCAGAGAAGGAGTGCGGCGTGCAATCCAATCGCTCGAGGCGAGAAATACTTGGACTTCACGAGCGACATCCTATCGACAAGGAATCGCCCGGACCGGCCCACGTAGGATTACTTGGTGTTCGACGTGATGAACCCCGCATTCTCTTGGAACCATTTGAACCAATGGACATTCTCTTGGGTTCCGAACCTGCTCTTAGGTATCTTCGCGCTCGCCTACCTTTGGGCGCAGCACCGTCACGAGTGGCCCGCGTCGCGCACCGCGTGCTTCGTGGCCGGTCTCGCGGTGACCTTCGTCGCCGTCGAGAGCGCGGTGGGCGTCTATGACCATGCGTACTTCGCGGACCACATGGTCCAACACCTGTTGCTCATCATGGTGGCCGCTCCCCTCTTCGCGCTGAGCGCCCCACTTGAGTTGCTCTATCTCGCTTCGGGGCCCTCGACGCGAAGGGCTCTTGACGGGCGAGTCATGAGGGCGCTCACCCACCCCCTCTTCGCCTTCGCCTGCTACGCCTTCTTCATCCCCTTCACGCACCTCACGAGCTTCTTCAACCTCATGTTGGAACACGAACCGCTCCACGACCTCGAACACGTCGCTTTTCTCGTCGTGGGTTACCTCTTTTTCCGCGTGGCCTTCGGTCGCGAGCGAGGAGTGGCCCTGCACCCCGGACTTCGCCTGGTTTTCGTGATGGTCGCGGTGCCCGTCGACACCTTCACGGGACTGGCCCTCGCCATGTCCTCGAAGAACCCCTTTCCCGCCTACCGCCACCTCGCTCCGGCGGGCGCGACGCCGGCGTCGATCTTGAACGACATCCATCTGGGAGGCGCGATCATGTGGATCGGCGGCGACGCTTTGATGCTGCTCGCGTGCGTACCCATCGCGTTCATTTGGGTCAACTACGAAATGCAGCGAACGCGCGTTCTCGACGCTGAACTCGACGCCCAGGGTCTCTAAGTCCTAGAGCAGTCCGGCGTTGAGCGCGAGTTCCTCGAGGTCCGACTCGGGGCGCGCGCCCAGATGCGTGATGACCTCGCCCGCGCACAGCGACCCCAACTCAGCCGCTTCGACGGGATCGGCCCCCAGGGCCAAGGAGTAGAGAAAGCCCGACGCGAACATGTCGCCCGCCCCGTTTTGATCGATCACGTGATCGACCTCGACCGCCGGCACCGAGACCACGCCCGACACCGTCGCGACGTCGGCGCCTTGGGGGCCGCGCGTGACCACGGCCAAGATTCCCAACTCGTCGAGGGCGCCAAAGGCCTGCTCGAGTCGAGTGAGTTGAAAGAGCGAGAGGATCTCGTGCTCATTCGCGAGCAACACGTCCACGTCGCCCGTCACGAGATCCAAGAAGTCGCGTCGATGCCGATCCACGCAGAACGAGTCCGACAAGGAAAGCGCGACCATCGAGTCGTGGTCGTGCGCAAAGTTCACGACCTTGCGAATCGCGTCTTTCGCCGGCGCCAGGTCGAACAGGTAGCCCTCGACGTAGGTGATCTCCGAGCGCGATATCAGGTCCTCGCGGATGTCGTTGACGCGCAATTGATTGGACGCTCCGAGGTACGTCGCCATCGTGCGCTGCGCGTCGGGCGTGATGAAGACGTGACAGCGCCCCGTCGCGCCCTCGCCCGGTTCGGCGGTCGCCACGTCGAGCTCAACGCCGAGTGAACGAAGGTCGTGGCAGAACCGCTCGCCGAACTCGTCGTTGGCGACCTTGCCGATGTAGCCGCACGTTCCCCCGAGCGCGGCGACGCCGGCGATCGAATTCGCGACGGAACCGCCGGACATTTGAATGGTGGGACCCATGGCTTGGTAGAAGCGATCGAGCTGGTCCACGTCGATGAGGTGCATCGATGCCTTGGTCAGTCCGAGTTGTGAGTAGACCTCATCGAGGTCCTGGGTGATGATGTCGAGCATGGCGTTGCCGATTCCCGTGACCGCGAGTCGGTTGGGTCCTGGCTTCATGCGCAGCGAGACCGGCGTCGGCGTGGAAGTCACGCAGCGAGCGTAGAAGATTTCCTAATAAGGTGGCGAACCGTGACTACTTCATCGAATCCCTATCGCCTCGCACGCGGCATCGTCCCCAGCGCCTATCGGATCTTCTTGACGCCAGACCTGGAGCGTTTCACGTTCACGGGGCGGGTGGAGATTGACGTTGACGTCCTTGAGCCGTCGGACAAGTTGACACTTCACGCGGTCGAACTCGAGCTCGGAGCGGCCACGCTCACCAGCGGCGGGGCCAGTTTGCTCTCGAGCGGCGTGCTCTTCGACGAGACCTACGAAACCGCGACCTTCAGCTTCGAAGAGACCTTGCCGGCTGGCGCGGCCGTCATAGAAATCGCGTTCACCGGGACGTTGAACGACCAGCTCCACGGCTTCTATCGTTCGACCTACACCGACCTCGACGGCGTCGATCACGTGATCGCGACGACCCAGTTCGAGCACTCCGACGCGCGTCGCGCCTTTCCGTGTTTTGACGAGCCCTCCTTCAAGGCGACCTACCAGGTCAACTTGACGGTGCCCAGCCACCTCGCGACCTATTCGAACTCGCCGGTGGCCAACGACGTCGACCTCGGCAACGGTCAACGAACCGTGAGCTTCACCCCCACGATGAAGATGTCGACCTACCTCGTCGCCTTCGTCGTCGGCCCCTTCGAAGAGACCGCCGCGCTCGACGTCGACGGCGTGCCGCTTCGCGTCATCTACCCCATCGGCAAGGGCCACCTCACCGCGACGGCGCTGGAGGCCGGCGCCTTCGCGCTGCGCTTCTTCGCCAAGTACAACGAGATCCCCTACCCCGGTGAGAAGCTCGACATGGTCGCCGTTCCGGACTTCGCCGCCGGCGCCATGGAGAATCTGGGACTGGTGACCTACCGCGAAAACGCACTCCTCGTGGACCCCGCGACGGCGTCGCTCACCGAGGTCCAGCGCGTCGCCGAAGTGATCCACCACGAAATCGCCCACATGTGGTTCGGCGACCTCGTGACGATGCAGTGGTGGGAGGGGATCTGGCTCAACGAGGCCTTCGCCACCTTCATGCAACTGCTCTGCACGAACGCCATGCGGCCCCAGTGGAAGACCTGGGTCGAACAGGCGATGTTCCGCGACATGGCGCTCAACGTCGACGGTCTCGCCTCCACGCGACCCATTGAGTACGAGGTGATCTCGCCCGACGACACGCAGGGCATGTTCGACGTGTTGACCTACGAAAAGGGTGGCTCGGTGCTTCGCATGCTCGAGCAGTACCTCGGCGAAGAGACCTTTCGCCAGGGCATCAGTAACTATCTAAAGAAGCACAGTTACGCCAACACGGTCACGACGGACCTGTGGGACGCCCTCGAAGAGGTCTCCGGACAACCCGTTCGTGACCTGATGAACACGTGGATTCTCCAGGGGGGCCACCCGCTGGTGACCTTCGAGCACGGCCAGCTCAGCCAGCGTCCCTTCGTTTTTGGCGACCCTTCGCACAAGGGCGCCATCGGCGACTCGTGGCTGGTACCCGTGCTGACGCGCTCGATCAAGGGCGGCGCCGCGTCACGCCATCTTCTGGGCGACGCGCCCGTGGCGATCGACGACGAGTCCCCCGTCGTCGTCAACGCCGGCGGCTCGGGCGTCTTTCGCTCGCGCTACGGAAAAGACGAACTCGCCGCACTGGCCCCTCACATCGCCGAACTCGAAGAGCTCGAGCGCGGCACGCTGGTGGCCGATTCGTGGGCCGCACTCTTCGCGGGCCAGATCACCTGGGACGACTTCTTGCTCGTCGCGCGAAATCTCGGCAACCACGACGAACCTACCGCGTGGGGGTTCGTCGCCTCGGCGCTCGACATGGTGAAGCGCTGCGCGCGCGACGACCAACGCGCGACGCTCGCCGCGCAGGCGCGCGCGTTGATGGCCCCTCAGTTCGAGCGCCTCGGCTGGAATCGCCGCGACACCGACGGCGAGTTGACCCATCAGATGCGCGCGGTGCTGATCGCCACGCTCGGTACGATCGGCGCGGATGAGGCAATTCAGGGCGAAGCCGTGCGGCGATTCGAAGCCCACGACATGGACGGCGACCTCGCCAACGCGATTCTTCGCGTCGTGGCCGAGCAGAATCGCCCGGGTGATTACGACGAGTTCCTCGATCGCTATCGAAACGCCCCGACGCCCCAAGATGAGGTGCGCTACCTGATGGCCCTCGGTAGCTTCGGCGACGAGAAGACCGCTCTGGACGCCGCGGAAAAGTGCTTCAGCGAACTGCGCATCCAAAATGGCCCCATGGTGTTGGGGTCCCTGACCCGCAATGAGTTCTCCGGGCCCGCCGTGTGGCGCTACCTCGTTTCGCGCTGGGACGAGGCGACCGAGCGCTTCACGTCGAGCCACCACTCGCGAATGGTCGGCGGCCTGTCGACGTTCGTGAAGGACCCGGCCTTCGCCGAAGAGGTCATCGCCTTTCACGAGGCCCACCCCGTCACGGGCGGTTACCCGGCTTCGCTGCCGCAACAGATCGAGCGTCTGCGCGTTGGCCTCGCGTTCGCGGCCACCATTCGCCAGCAGATCTAAGCCACTATGAGCGTCGGTACGTTCCTGGGCATCATGGCCCTGATGTTCGTGCTCGAGTTGCCCGATAAGACCATGATCGCCACGATCGTCATGAGCACCCGGGCGCGCCCGAGCTCCATCGCCCTCGGCGCGTCGGCGGGATTCATCGTCCAGATGGGCCTCGCCGTGGCGGCGGGCGGGCTGTTGACGCTCCTGCCCCTGCGCATAAAGGACGCCGTCGTGGCCGCTCTTTTTCTGGGCGGCGCGGCCTACCTCTTCTTCAGCTCGGAAAAAGAGGAGGAGGAGGAAGGTGAACGAGAGGCCGCGCGAGAGACTCACTCGACGCGCCTGCGCGAGGTCACGACCGCCTTCACGGTGATCTTCGTGGGCGAGTTTGGCGACTTGACCCAGATCCAGGCCGCCAACCTGTCGGCCAAGACCCACGAGCCCCTCGGCGTCTTCTTCGCGAGTTCACTCGCCATGATCATCGTGGCGATCATCGGCGCCTACGGGGGCAAACTGCTCCAGCGATACGTGCCCCTGGGCAAGATTCGACTCGCGGGCGGCGTGATCTTCTTGGGACTCGGGGTCTACACCCTCGTGCAGCTCTTCACGGCGTGACGCGAATCGAGACCCTCCTCGACTTCGCCGACACCGTGCGCGGCTTCATGCCCCGCGACGAAGGACTCGCGCTCTACGCGCACGCGGCGGTCGCGGCCCGGACCTCGTCGGGGGGCACCTGGCTCGAGATCGGCTCGTGGTGCGGAAAGTCGAGCGTCTACCTCGGAGCGGCGGCCGAGGCCGGCGCGTGCGTCCTCTACAGCCTCGACCACCATCACGGATCAGAAGAGAACCAACGGGGGTGGGAGTACTTCGACGAAGAACTCGTCGACCCGAGCGACGATCGCTTGAACACGCTCCCCTTCTTTCAACGCACGGTCGCCCGGGCCGGGCTCGAGCGCACGGTCGTGGCCGTGGTGGGCCACAGCGAGATCGTGGCGCCACACTTCGCTCAGCCCCTCGACCTGCTCTTCATCGACGGCGGCCACGCGCTCGAGGTCGCGTGGCGCGACTACGAACTCTGGACGCCCAAGATCGTGATCGGCGGGACGCTCCTCATCCACGACGTCTTCGAGGACTCCTCCCAGGGAGGTCGAGCGCCCTACGAGATCTACCGCGCGGCGCTCGAGAGTGGCGGCTTCGCCGACGTCGCGCGCGAGGGTTCGCTGCGCGTGCTCACCCGTCGTCCCTAGCGCGCGAAACGCTCACAGCCCGCCTCGGCGACGTCGGGCGCCGAGGATAAGAACTCGTGGCGAAAGAGCCCCGACGCGGGCGACGCCGAGGAGAGCGCGTCCGCCGCGAGCAGCACCGCGGCCGCGGTGTAGGACGAGACCTCCTGGGCGGGGAAGCTCGCCCCCTCGGGATAGGCGAGGCCCGTCCAGTAGGCGCCGTCGTCGCGGCGATGACGCCGCGTGCACGAGAAGAGTTCGAGGGCTCTCGACGTGAGTCCCATGGCGTCCAGGGTCAACACGCACTCGGCCGTCTCGGCCGCGGTCACCCAGTCGTTGGTGGAGACGCACCGCACCCCGTAGCCCTCCATGACGTGGCGCTCCCAACCGTCGTTCAGTCGGCGCTCGGCGCCCTCGCCACGAAGGGCCCCGCAAAAGATCGGGTAGTACCAGTCCATCGCGAACTCGTTCTTCGGCGCGAAGGCGCCCGGGTGATGGGCCACCGCGTGGCCGAGTCGCCCGGCGCTCCACTCCCAGTTGGTCCGCGCCAGGTCGAGGCGCTCGCCCAAGGCGACCGCGCAGCGAAGCGAGTGATAGATCGACGACGATCCCGTCAAGAGGGAGTACGACTCGGGACGACCGAGCGCGTCGAGCGACCAGCGAACGGTGCCGTCGTCGAGCTGCCAGCGCAGCACGAATTCGATGGCCGCCTCAACGCAGCCCCACAACTCGGCGACGAAATCGACGTCGTCGGTGACGAGCAGATAGTGATAGAGCCCGGCGGCGACGTAGGCGGTGACGTTCGTGTCGAGGCGCTGGTCCTTGACGCGCGAGCCCACGTAGTAGTTGAACCAACTCCCGTTGCCGAGTTGGGTCGCGGCGAGCCACCGGTACGCCGCGCGCGCCGCGTCGTCGTGGCCCGTTACCGTGAGGGCCATGGCGACCTCGACGTGATTCCACGGATCGCAGTGTCCGCCCTCGAACCAGGGAATCATGCCGCTCGGGCGCTGAAGGTCCGCGAGGTGGGTCGCGGTGCGCGCGATCTCGGCGCCGCTCAAGAGCTCGGGCAGGCCCCCTTCGAGATGTGAGAGGACGCTCACGCGGGCTTGCGCAGGTAGAGGACGATCGACTTACCCATGAGGGGAGCCGCGACGAGTTCGAGCCCACGAGTCAGCGCCGGCTTCTTCATGATGTCCCAGACCAAGAAGCGGTGGTAGAGCTTCACGAGACGGTGCTCTTCGTTCGTGGTGCCGACCAAGCACTTGAGCCACCAGTAGGGACTGTGCAGTCCGTGGGCGTAGTGGTGCCCCGTGATGACGAGGCCGGTGGACGCCAGGCGTGATTCGATCACCGAGCGCCGATAGATCCGAACGTGGCCGCCGGGAACGTTGTGGTACTCATCAGAGAGCGCCCAGTTGAGCAGCTCGGGTCCAAAGCGCGGCACGGTGATCGCCATCGTGCCCCCGGCGCGCAGGACGCGCGTGAGCTCCTTCATCGCCGCGAGGTCATCGGGAATGTGTTCGAGGACCTCTGAACAGATCACTCGGTCAAACGTCGCGTCCGCGAAGGGCAGGGCCAGCCCGTCACCCTGCACGGCGGCGGCGTGGGTCGTCTCGGGGAGCAACTCGCCGGCTTCGGCCATGGCGACGAAGGTGGCGACGACCCCTTTTACCTCGTCACGACCAGCGTCGAGGGCCACGACGCGCGCGCCGCGGCGCGCCGCTTCGAAGGCGTGGCGCCCAAAGCCACAGCCCAGGTCGAGAATGCGATCTCCCGCCTGGAGACCCAGCTGGTCGTAGTCGGCGGTCAGCATCAGTCGAAGCGCATCGATTCAGGAAGCGGCTCGTGGCGAAGAATCGCGTCGTAGCAAGCCGCCGTGCCCCGCGCGGTCACCTGCCAGGTAAAGCGTTCGATGACTCGTTCGCGCCCCGCGGCGCCGAGACGCTCACGAAGCGCGGGGTTGTCGAGCAACTCGCGAATCGCGCTGACCAGTGCCTCAGGATTGTTCGGTTCGACCAGTAGACCCGTCTCGCCGCTTTCGCCCACCACTTCAGGCAGCGCTCCCCCGGTGGTGGCGACCACGGGCACCGAGCAACTCATGGCCTCGATCGCGGGCAGCGAGAAGCCTTCGTAGAGACTCGGCACGATGGCCACTTCGGCCTCGCCGTAGAGACGCGCGAGTTCTTCGTCGCTGACCCCCGAAATCGTCGTGACCAGATCGGCCAAGCCGAGACGCTCGATCGCTTTGGCGACGCGCCCCTTGGGCCGCGGCTGGCCAATAACCACGAGTTCGAGGTCGCGTTCAGTGCGTAGCTTCGCGATGGCCTCGAGGAGCGGGACGAGGCCCTTCATGGGCACGTCGCTACTCGAGGTCACCATCAGGCGCCCCTTCTTCTTCACGACGTCGTCGTAGGGTCGAAAGACCGTGTGATCGACACCGACGGGCACCACGGTCAAACGACTTAAGGGCACGCGCATCTGCGCGTTGATGTCGGTGCGCGAGTTATGCGACACCGTTAAAACCGCGGGGAGCTGGCGAGCGACGCGCACCTGCATCCGCAAGAAGCCGAACCATCGTTTCGTGGTGAAGCGACGCCACGGCGTCTCGGCGTGATCGAGGGCGATCGAACGATCAACGGTGATGGGGTGATGCAGCGTCTCCAGGAGCGGCCATCCCCACTCGTGAAGTTTCAAGATGCCGCTGCCCAGACACTGGTTGTCGTGAATGATGTCAAAGTCATTGCGGCGATGGCGCAGCAATTTAGCGATTCGCATCGAGTACGCCAGCGGCTCGCCGAAGCCCGCGCTCAACATGACGACGAACTCAACGACGTCGGCCAGAGACGTGAACTCGCGCCGAGCGGGAATGCGAAAGGGGTCGGGGTCGCGGTAGAGGTCCAGACCACGCACCGGGGTGAAGCCCACACCCTCGTCAAGTTCGGGCCACGGCGGACCGGCGAAGACCTCGACGGAGTGGCCGAGATTGACGAGCTCCCTGGTCAGGTGACGGGTGTAGACGCCCTGGCCGCCGCAGCGCGGATTACCCCGATAGATCAAGAAGGCCACGCGATGTCCGCCCGGCGAAGGCGGTCGGGCGTGAATGCTGGGCGGAAGCGCGATCGTCGTCGACCGAGCCCACGAGTCTTTGATTTCAGTGATGCTCTGGCGTAGGGAGCGGGGCACGAACCATCTTTCAAGAAGGGAGTCCTCCATTCTCGCCCAAGTTCCTCAGGCGCACAAATGCCATCGCCCGCCCGCGAGAGCACTGACTACGCTGCTTGGTTATGGATCTGAACTACCCCGCCGAGGCCGAGTCATTTCGTGCCCACATCCGCACCTGGCTCGAAGAGAACCTGCCCCCGGGCTGGTTCACGCCGGGTTTTGTCATGAGCGACGAAGAGCGCAAGCACTTCAACGAGACCTGGACGGCGAAACTCTTCGCCGGTGGTTGGATCTGCGCGGGTTGGCCGGTTGAATACGGGGGCAAAGGTCTGTCGCTGATGGACCAGGTCGTGTTGAACGAGGAGTTCGCCAAGGCCGGCGCGCCCATGCGCGCGGACTTCTTCGGTGACACTCTGGTCGGTCCCACCATTCTCCAGTGGGGCACCGAGGAGCAAAAGAAGGAGTTCATTCCCGGAATCCTTCAGGGCACAATCGCGTGGTGCCAAGGATTCTCCGAGCCCAATTCTGGGTCCGATCTCGCGAGCCTCAAGACCACCGCGACCCTAGACGGCGACGAGTGGGTCATCAACGGCCAAAAGGTGTGGACGACCCAGGCCCAGCACGCCGACTACGTCTTCTTGTTGACGCGTACCGACCCCGACGCGCCCCAGCACGCCGGCATCAGCTATCTGCTCGTTCCCATGCACCAAGAGGGTGTCGACGTCCGTCCCATCACCCAGGTGGACGGTTCGGCCGAGTTCAACGAGGTCTTCTTCACCAACGCGCGTTGCCCTAAGGAGAACGTGGTGGGAGGCGTCAACAACGGATGGAAGGTCGCCATGACGACGCTCGGCTTTGAACGCGGCTCGTCGTCCACGACGGGGTACCGCCGATTCCTCAGCGAATGGGAGAGCGTCGTCAGTGAGGCCAAGCGCCTGCACCGGTCCGAGGACCGGTTGGTTCGCGACGCGCTCGTCAAGAGTTGGCAGAAAGTCAAGATTATGGAGATCAACGGCTATCGCACACTGACCGACGCGCTCAACAACACCCACGACGCCGCGCTGCTCGGCGCGTGTAACAAGATGTTCTGGTCCGAAGCGCACCGTGACACGATGGAACTCGCCCTGGAGGTCTTGGGGATGGAAGCGCAGATCCTCTCCGGCAAGGGGCCCAGCGCGGGAGCGCTGCCGGGCAATCGGCGCGGACGGGCCGACTATCCCGTCTCGGATCTCCAAGCGTCATTCTTCTTTTCACGCTCCGAGACGATTTGGGGCGGCACCGCCGAGATTCAGCGCAACATCATTGGTGAGCGCGCCTTGGGGCTGCCCAAGGAGCCAAAGCCTCAGTCGGTCTAGGCGGACTGTAAGACGTTCGACTGCTGGCGCGCCGAACGCTGGGAGCCCAAAAGAAAGATTGCCGTCACGACGGCGAGTCCGGCCCCGAGGGCGATCGCGAAACGTGGATTGGACGCCCCCGAAATCAGTCCCATCAAGGGCGCGCCGAGGGGCGTCGTGCCAAAGAAGGCGATCGCGTAGAGACTCATGATGCGTCCGCGCATGTGCTCGCTCGAATTCAACTGGAGCAACGAGTTGGCGGTTGACATCATGGCAATCGAGAAAGCACCCGTGGGCACGAGGGCGAGTTGGGCCCAGTGAATCGAGGGCGCGATGGCGGTGAGATTCATCGAGATCCCAAAACCCAGCGCCAGTATCGCGAGTAAGGGCAGCGTAGGGCGCGATCGGTAGGCGACCGACAGTCCGCCGGCGATCGCTCCAAGACCCATGGCGCCCATTAAGAGCCCGTACTGGGTGGCGGTTTGTTCGTGGAAGGTGACTCGAGCGAGCAACGGCAGCGTGACCGTGAAGTTGTACGCGAAGAGTCCGAGCACCGTGACGACGATCAGCACGTTTCGAAGCAGCGGCGTCTCGAACGCGTAGTGCAGTCCCAAACGAAGCTGCCCCTTCTCGCGACTGACCGTGCGCATGGGCAAGAAGTCCTCGGAACGCATCATCCAAAGAGCGATCAGTACCGCCATGAAGGATCCCGCGTTCGCGTAAAAACAGGCCGCCGTGCCAAAGGTCGCGATGACCGCCGTGGACACCGCGGGCCCCACGAGGCGACCCGAGTTCATGAGCACACTGTTCAAACTCACGGCGTTGGTGATGAGGTCTCGACCCACCATTTGCTGGACGAACGCTTGGCGCGCGGGTGTGTCGAAGAGATTGACAACACCCAGACCAAAAGCGATGACGTAGACCTCGCCCACGCTCACGTGGCCGGCCGAGACCAACACGCCCAGGAGAAGCGCCAAAAGTCCCGCCGCCGTTTGCGTGTAGTAGAGAATGATGCGCTTCTCGTGACGATCGGCTATGAGGCCACCGTAGGAGCCGGCGATCAGCGTCGGCAGGAACTGCAGCGCCACCGCGAAACCAAGGTCCACGGCGGAGCCCGAAATCTGCAGGACGAGCCAGCCTTGCGCCACCGACTGCATCCACGTGCCCGAAGTGGAAATCAACTGTCCGATGAAATACAACCGAAAATTGCGGACTTTGAGGGCGGCGAAGGTCCGGTTCCCGAACTTTCGGGCCGCACTCACTCTTGCTCCAGCAGTGTTTCGAGGAAGGTAACGAGCTCATCGGCGCGCGCGCGGTCCTGAGGCGACAACGCGGCGAGACGGCGCTCGAGAAACTGAGTCTTCCGCTGGCGAATTCGCTCCAGTTCTCGCCGTCCGGCCGGCGCGATGCGTGCCCGAGTGGCTCGACGGTCGTGGGGGTCGCGAAACGTCGTGATCAGGCCCGACACCTCCATGTCGCGCACCAGCTTCGTGACCGACGGAGGTTGTATCTGCTCGGCGATCGCGAGGTCGCCGAGCGTGGGCTCATCGAGTTGATTGAGCGTCGCGAGCAGGGAAGCTTGGGTGGGCGTCACGCCCCCGAGGGAGTTCGCGCGCAGTCGACGGTGCAGGCGCGTCACGGCCCGGCGGAGCCTCGCGGCGGTCTCGGTCGTGGGGGTCGTCGTAGTCATTAGTTCACTTAACTAAATAATATCGCCCCGCGCGGCTTTCGGTGCGAGAAATGTTGGAATCTCAAAGTGAGCGGTAGCGCGGCACGTAGCCGCCAGTGCCGAGGGACATCGAACCTTCGAGGTCATCGGTCTCTTGGACGTCGCCCACCACCTCGGTCACCCAGGTCAAGCGGTCCTTCAAGATCCGCGTGACGCCCCCTTGAATCGTGTCCGAAGAGATGGCGCAGCTCGAACAGGCGCCTTGGAGCTGGACCTCGACGACGCCGGTGTTGACGTCGGCGCGCAGCAAGACCAAGTCGCCGCCGTCGGCTTGGACGGACGGACGCATGAGATCCATGAGGGCGTTTAGCGCGCTCAGGCGACTTTGTCGCTCTTGGTCGGTGAGTTCCACCCCCCCAGTCTGCCGTGCGCGAGCCCCGGCGTGACCAGCACCCTCACTACGATGACCTCATGGGAATTGGCCAGCCGTCCGCGGACGCCGTCAACACGGATCTTTCCCTCATGGATTTCTGGCGCCGACCCTGGGCCGAGCGCGAGGAGGTCTTTCGCGCTCTGCGCGCGCATCGCCCGATCGCCCACTACGAAGATCGTCCCCTCGAGGGCACGTCCATCGATTTCCCCCTGGGCAATGGTTACTGGTCGTTGACGAGACACCGAGACGTCGCCGAAGCCTCGAGAAACCCCGAGGTCTTTCTCTCTGGTCCGGGCGCCGTTTCTCTCTTGGATCTGCCCCCCGAGATGGTCGAGTACTTCTCGGGCATGATTTCGACGGACAATCCCAAACACGCGCGGCTGCGGCGCATCGTCTCGAACGCCTTCAATCCACGCAACGTGCGCGCCGTCGAAGACTCGATCGACCGCGTCGCGCGCGTGGTGGCCCACCAGGCCCGTGAAGGCGGGAGCGGCGACTTCATCACCGACATCGCCGCGCCCTTCCCGCTCGAAATCATCTGCTCGATGATGGGTGTTCCCCCGAGTGAGTACGAGACGGTTCTGCGCTGCTCGAACGTGATCCTCTCCATGGGCGACCCGGACTTCATCCCCGAAGGCACCGACCCCGTGCTGGCCTTCTTGGAAGCGGGCGCGGCGCTGACGGCGCTGATGGAAGAGCTCGGCACCTATCGCGTCCAGAACCCCATCGACGACATCACGAGCGCACTCGTGAACGCCGAGATCGAATCGGAGAAACTGACCAAGCAAGAACTCGCGTCCTTCTTCGTGCTGCTCGTGACGGCGGGAAACGAAACGACCCGCACGGCAATCGCGCACGGGCTGAACGCACTCTCGGAAAATCCCGACCAGCGCGACCTACTGGTGGGCGATTACGAGCAGTGGGCCAAGACCGCGACCGACGAAATCGTGCGCTGGGCCTCGCCGGTGATCTGGATGCGTCGTACGCTCTCGCGCGACTACACGCTGTCCGGCGTCGACTTGAAGGAGGGCGACAAGGTCGTGTTGTACTACAGCTCCGCCAACCGCGATGAGGAGGTCTTCACCGACCCCTACCGCTTTGACGTCACGCGCTCGCCCAACGAGCACTACGGCTTTGGCGCGCCGGGTCCGCACTTTTGCCTAGGCGCGCACCTCGCGCGACGAGAGATCACCGTCATGTGGCGCCAGCTCCTCGCGATGGCGCCGGGCATTCACCAAACCAGCCCGCCGGTGCAACTCGAGTCCAGCTTCATCAACGGCATCAAACGCCTGAGTTACTCCTTTTAAGAAGAGCGCGCCGCCAAGGCTTCGTCGAAGCAGCGCAGCGCCCTCGGACCCCACACCGTGCCCGGGCCCCCGTTCATCATTATCGCCACTCCCGCCATCTCGGCGACCTGCTGGCGCGTCGCGCCGGACCGCGCGGCTCCTCGGGCGTGCGAGACGACGCAGCCGTCGCACTCGCGCGTCACGGCGATCGCGAGCGCGATGAGTTCCTTGGTAACGGTCGAAAGCGCGCCTTCGACCATCGCGGCGCGCCCCATGTCGGCGTAGCCCTTGAGCACGTCAGGGATCATCGCTCGCAGCTCGAGCGCGGGCTCGCGAAGCTCCTGTCGGACAGCGTCATTACTTTCCATATTGACCTCCGAGGCTCAGCCTATTGACCCGTCACCAGGTCGAAGGTCCCTTCCTAGAATGGTCCCCATGTCCGCGATCGACCGTCTCCTCGCCTTTAACGAAAACTACGTGGCCGCCCACGGCCACGCGGAACTACCCACCGAACCAAAGCTGCGCCTCGCGGTGCTTACTTGCATGGACTCGCGCCTCGACCTCTTCGGCGCGCTCGGCCTGACCCTGGGTGAGGCGCACCTGATCCGCAACGCGGGCGGTATCGCGACTGACGACGCCGTTCGCTCGTTGCTCTTGAGCCAACGCCTTCTCGGGACCAATTCGGTCATGGTGATCCACCACACCCGCTGTGGACTCGAGGCCTTCGAGGAAGACGTGCTGCAGGGCGAGCTCGAACGCGAGCTGGGCGTGCGAGCGCCGTTTCGCCTCGGTGCCTACCGGGACGTTGACGCCGACGTTCGCTCAACGGTCGACACCTTGAAGGCGAGTCCCTTCGTCAGCGCGCTCGAGATTCGAGGCTTCGTCTTTGACGTTGACGACGGCGACCTGCGTGAGGTCGGCCTCTAGGTCTTTTTTGAATCCTTCGTGGCTCGCCTCGAATCCGTGGGCGAGATAAAAACGGTGCGCGTCGTGTCGCACTTTGTTGCTGGTCAGCTGGAGTCGATAGCACCCGGCCTCGCGAGCGAGTCGTTCGGCCTCGCCAATGAGCGCCGCGCCCGCGCCCTTTCCACGCTGATCGGCACGAACGAAGACCGCCTCCAACTCAGCACAGCGTCCACCAGCGTGATGAAAGTGCTGAAGGATCAACAGTTGGCAGACCCCGATTACTTCGCCGCGCACTTCAGCGACCAAGATCTCGTGACCCTGCTCGCGCGCGGCTCGAGCGGCGCGCGCGTAGGGCGCGACGTCGAAGGGCTGTTCGCTCTCGGGGCTCTTCGCACCGTCGACGATGGCCGCGATGGCCGCGGGAATGTCACGGTCTTCGAGCGGGCGAACGATCACGGTGTCTCTTAGGGACGCGGGTCGATAGGGGTCAGCACGCCCACCCTCGCCTCGATCGCCTCAGCGGCGTTCAAGCAAAGGTCCTCACGAAAGAGATCGCCGATGACCTGGACGCCGGTCGGCAGGCCGTTGGCCGTCCCGGTGGGCACGCAGGCGGCTGGCAGACCCAAGAGGTTCGCCGGCAGCACGAAGCGAAAGAGCTCGACGACCTGCATCGCTGTCTCGGGGCTCTCGATGTCAAATCCGTGCGCGAAGGGGGGCTGGGTCCACGTCGGCCCGACCACCAAGGGGTAGTCGCGCATGAACGCGCGCCACGCGCGCGCCACGCCATAGCGAGACTGGTGCATGAGCGCCAAGGTCTCGGGGGTCGAGGGCGGGTACTCGACCCGCGTCAACTCTAAGAAGCGCCGACCCCCCTCTCCCATGAAGGGCACGAGAAGCGGAGCCGAGACCGCCAGGCTCGTCATCATCAACTCGCTCCAGGCGAGATAGGCCTCAAAGAGCATCGGCGGCTCTCTCTCCTCGACCTCGTATCCCGCTGCTTCGAGGGCGCGTCCCGCGACTCGCACACTTTCGGCGACGTTCGCGTCGGTGGTACCGCCGAGGGGCTCGGGCACGAGCGCGACGCGCCTGGGCATCGTGCGTCCGACCAGCGGTGCGTCAATGGTCTGGGGATCGCGCCAATGTGCTCCCATCACGACTTCGAGCCCGCGACGCACGTCACCCACCGTTCGCGCCAGAACGCCTTCGGCCAACATGACCTGGGCGTTCAACGCCATCTCGACGATGGCTGAGGGATTCCCCTGGGGTACGCGGCCGCGCGAAGGCTTGATGGAGGCAATGCCGCAGCAGTAGGCGGGGTTGCGCAGCGAACCGCCGATGTCATTGCCGAGCCCAATCACGCTCATACCCGAGGCGATGGAGGCCGCTTCGCCGCCCGACGAGCCACCGGTCGTCACGCCTCGGCGCCAAGGATTGTGGGCCGGGCCGTAGAGCGACGACTCGGTGTTGATGCGCAACCCAAAGTCCGGCATATTCGTGCGCGCCAGCATCACCCCACCGCCAGCGCGCATTCGCTCGACGCTGGCGGCGTCTTCGCTGGCCATGAAGTCCTTGAGTGCCGCCGCCCCTTCGGTCGTCGCGTAGCCCGCGACGTCGATGTTGGTCTTCACGGTGAAGGGCACCCCGTGCAGCGAGCCCAGAGCTTCGCCCGAGCGCTGGCGTTCATCGGCACGATCGGCTTCGGCCAAAACCTCGTCGGGACGCACCTCGACGACACCGTTCACCTGAGGATTCACGGCCTCAATGCGGCCGAGAAACGATTCGACGACGCTTCGCGAGGTGACCTCGCCGCTGGCGATCTTCGCGGCCAAGGACGAGGCCGATTCGCGCCAAAGTTCTGATGACATGGTGTCCCTCCCGAACAGTGATCGTAGCGAGTCACCGAAAGGAAGTCGATCAGCGGTAACTCTCCGAGTGACGCTGCGTGCGCGAGACAATGATTCGAGCGACCACGAGCAGCGTCAGGACCATGACGACCAGGATGAGTGCCGCGTCGTAGGACACGATGTGCGCTTCGGCACTGGGCTGGTTGTAATCCGTCCAGACGTAGTAGGTCAGGTACGCCACGGGGTGATGGAGCAGGGACCACGTGGGCAGGCTGTTGGTCGCTCCCGCGGTGTAAAGAAGCGGCGCCGTTTCGCCTCCGGCAACGGCCAGTGCGATCAACAAACCCGTCACGATGCCCGGCAACGCGGACTTCAAGACGACCTTTCGCAGTGCGTATCCCGTCGGCATGCCGAGCGCTTCGGCGCCTTCGCGATAGGCCGTGGGTACTTGCCGCAGGGCAGACTCCGTGGACTTGGAGATGTAGGGAACGACCATGAGCGACAAGATCAGCAGCGCCGGAAGTAACGAGAACCCCCAGTGCAGCTCAACGCACAGCGCCACGTAGCCCGCGTAGCCCAAGACAATGGAGGGGAATCCCGACAACACGTCCACCGCGAGGCGAAAGAAGCCGCCGCTCGGCTTGCCATTTCGCCGCGTCGGGGCGAGTTCCGCGAGGTGGATCCCCGTGAGGACGCCCACGGACCCCGCGATGAGCAGGACTCCGAACATGATGACCAGCGTGCCCACCACCGCGTTCTCGAGGCCCCCACTCGTGCCTTGCGAGAGCGTCGTGAGTACGTTCCACTTCCAATGGGGTACTGCCCGAATGACGACGCCGAGCACCAACCACAGCGCGGGCGCCACGACGAAAAAGAGCGCGGCGAGCGTCAGTAGACGAAAAACGCTCGACTTGAATCGACGCCAGCTGGTCTTGGGGTAGGACTGGTTGACGATCGTCATGACTACGCCCGACCCACTGGAGCCGTCAAGATCGACGTTCGCCTCACGATCGAGCGCGCGGCGAGGTTCACCAGCACCGAAATCACGGCTAACAAGAAACCCGCTTCGGCGAGTGTTGCGATCGCGAAGCCCGTGCCGTCGGTCGCCGCCGAGTCGAGTTGACTGACGATGGTGGCCGCGACCGTCGTCATCGTTCCGTAGATATTGGGCGAGACTTTGCCAAGGATTGATCCCGAGACCATCGCGACCGCGATGGTCTCGCCGAGCGCCCTCCCGAGGCCCAAGACGGTGGCGCCAATGATGCCGGAGCGAACCCACGGAATCGTGACCCGACGGGCGACCTCGGCGTCGGTCATTCCCAGCGCCTCGGCCCCTTCTTTGGGTAACGGCGGCACCTGTAAGAAGAGGTCGCGGGTCGTCGAGGCGATAATCGGCACGATCATGAGGCCCAGGATCAGCCCCGACGTCAAGAGACCCTCGCCGTAACCAGTCGGTCCTCGAAAGTAACGCAGCACCACGACGTTGGGGACGTGGTTGGCGACGAGGGGATACACGTGATGGGCCAAGAACGGACCGAGCTCCAGCACACCCCAAAGCCCGATGATGACACTGGGAATGCCGGCGAGAATCTCGACGAAGAAACTAATCGGCGAAGCGATCCACCGCGGTAGGCGTTCGGTCAGTGCGAACGCCGTGCCGAGCGAAATGGGCAACGCGATGATCAACGCGATGGCCGAGGTTTCGAGCGTGCCCGCGATAAGGGGCCACGCCCCGTAGGCCGAACCCTGCGGGTGCGCGACGCCGTGCGTGTGCACGACTGCTCCGTACGTGTTACCAGGCACCCACTGGGAACTCGTTAAGAAGCTCGCGCCGTTCACCTTGGTCGCCGGCCACGCCTTGAGCGCCAGCACCACCACAATGAACGTCAGTCCCGCGAGCGGGAGAATCGAAGCGACGCGGGCGCTGACCCGCCAGGCCCGGTCCTCATGATGGCGAAGAAACGCACCTACTCGCCGCGACTGGTTGTCGCGGCGAGTAGGTGCGCTCAGCGAATGAGCGGACGTGATTGGGGCGCTGCCCTCACTCGATGGGTTCATCGTTTATTGAATTTTTTGGATCTGCTTCAACGAGGCGACGGCGACCTTGGTGGGCAGGGGCAAGAAGCTCACCTGGTTCAAGAATCGCGGACTGTTGCCCAACTTCGGATTGATGCACCATTCGAGCAACGAACGCACGGCCTTCGCGGTCGTGGAGCTGGATTGACTCTTGTTGACGATGCCGTACTCGTAGTTGACGATGGGATATCCACCCTTCACGCGCCCGTTGATCATGGAGATCGTGCCGTTCGCGGGGGTGATCTTGGCGTAGCCGGCGGCTTGGACCGCGGCGGTGGCTTGGCTCGGCAACACGTACTGGTGGTCACCGTTCAAGAGCGAGGCGTAGGTCATCCCGCCTCCGAGAACGCTGGTCAAGAAGCTGATGCCGACGTAGGCCACACAACCCGGGGTCGCGCCGCAGCCCGACACCATGCCGCCGTTGCCGTTCTCGCCCAGTGAGTTCGAGATCGTCGGCCACGACACCGTGGTGCCGTAGGCGACCGATGAACTCCACGCCGCGTCTTGACGCGAAAGGTACTGGGTGAACAAGAACGTGTCGCCACTGCCGTCGGAGCGGTGTAGCGCGACGATCGGCAGATTCGGCAGTGTGACCGAGGGATTGAGCGACTGAATCGCGGAATCGTTCCAGTTGGTGATGTTGCCCCGATAGATACCTGAGAGGACGGTGCCGTTCAACTTGAGGTGCGCGTGCAGACCCGGAATGTTGTAGGCGATGAGCTGCACCGAGATGGCGAGGGGGATGTTCATCAGGGTGGGCGTCGCGGAAAGCACCGAAGGCGACAGGTACGCATCGGAGGAGCCGATGTTGACCGTACCGCTCGCGGCGTCGGCGATTCCCGTGCCCGAACCCGTGCCGCCGGTGGTCAGGTTGACCTGGTGATACTTCGAGGTGTACGCGGGAGCCCAAATGTTCCACAACGGGTAGAGCAGCGTGCTGCCCGTCTCCGTGACGCTCGCCGTCGGCGGCGTCTCGACCTTGAACGTCGGAGCGGCGACCTTCTTCTTCGTGTGGTGCTTCGTGGCGGCCGACGAAACCGAGGCCGCACCGAACAATGCGATGGTCGCCGCGAGCGTCAATGACGTCGAAACTCGGGCGCCTCTTCGAATATTTACCTTCACTACATTCCTCCTATTAGGTGATGCCGCCACCGTAAGCACCGAAGGTGAACCGGGGGTGATTGCGTCGTGAATCCAAACTGATTTCTGGGTAACTTTCTGACGTTCGATCGCTGCGGAATCAAACCCGAGAATCAATCAACCCATCAAGCCGTTGACGTAGCGCGCGGTATCGGCGTCGCGCGGTTGCTCGAAGAGCTTCTTGGTCGCGCCGTGCTCGACCAGATGGCCTTCATAAAAGAACATCGTGTTGTCGGACACACGGCGAGCCTGGCCGAGGTTGTGCGTCACCACGATCAGTGTCAGCGCGGGCGCTAGGGTGCGCATGAGCAGCTCAATTGACTCCGTCGAAAGAGGGTCGAGAGCCGAGGTTGGTTCGTCAAGAAGAAGAACTTCAGGGCCGACCGCGAGAGCGCGGGCGAGACAGAGAAGTTGCTGTTGCCCACCAGAGAGTCGGTAGGGCGACTCGTGGAGACGATCTTTTACCGCGTCCCAGAGGCCCACCTCACGAAGTCGCGTTTCCGCGACGACGTCGAGTTGCTTGCCCTTGGCGATCCCGTGAGCCTTGACACCGGCAACAACGTTGTCTTTGATCGACATCGGAAAGGGATTGGGTCGCTGAAAGAGCATGCCCACGCGACGTCGAATGTCGAGCAAATCCTGGTCGGCGCCCCAGATGCTTCGTCCATCGAGCGTGACTTCACCTTCGTGGCGGAATCCAAATACCTTGTCGTTCATCCGATTGAGCGTGCGAAGGAACGTCGACTTGCCCGAACCCGTCGGTCCGATCAACGCGGTGATCGTTCCCCGCGGGAACTCCATGTTGACGCCAGAAAGAATCTGCTTCTCTCCGAAACGTAGGTTCAGTCCGTTCGTCGCGATGATGTTGCGCGGGCGGTTGCTGTCAGGGTCGAGAACATCCAACACCGACTCGATTTCATCGGGGGAAATCTCGGTCTTACGAATCTCGTCCACGCCCAACCTTCTATCTAGCGACTCACCACGAAACTAGAGAGCGAAGGTTAAATTTGCGTGACGGCAAGGTATGCGCAAAGACACGAACTCATGAAACATCAGCGCTGAGGGAGAGCTCGACCCTTCGAAAGAGGCTGGGCTAATCGCAACAACTGTCGCGCCATCCACACTGTCCACATCGATAGTGGGCGTGTTCTGCCCGAAGGCCCCCACCGCAGTGGGGGCACTCGGAAAAGACGGCCCACCGGTTCGTGCACGTTGAAGAGGTTGCTTGGTCCTCGGGCGCCGTCACGCACACCATTGTGGCGGGCGCCGAAACCGAGGTGGCGGATAGTTCAGCTTTGAGGCCCGAGTGCGCCCTCGCGATAGTGCGAGCGACAGAGCACCTGATAGTGAACGTCGCCATCGGCGACGTCGCCGATCACGAACTGGCTGCCCTCGCGAGCGACGACTCCCCTCACGACCCGAGCATTACAACGACCCTTTTGCCCGCACCAGCACGACGAGGTCAGTGGAAGTTCGTGCGCCCAGTCCGCAATCGCGAAGAGCCGGGCGGATCCCGGAAATATATTGAGCAGAAAATCTGTCGAGAGTCCAAAGGCGTGAACGTCGACGCCACGCTCGTCGACCATCTTGGCCAGATCGTCCACTTGGGAGACACTGGCGAATTGGACCTCGTCGATCACGAGTAGGTGGATCCCACGTTCGACGAGGCGCGCGACGTGGGGTTCAAGATCTTCACCGGGCGCGACGGCCTCGGCGGCGGCCTCAATGCCGATGCGGCTCGTGACCATCCCCTCAGGGCTGCGATCACCAAAGGTCCAGAGCGCGACGTCGCTTCGGCTCTGGCGCAGCTGCCAATGCAGCTGCAACGCCAGGGTCGATTTTCCTGCGGCCATCGTGCCGTAGGTAAAAGTGAGTTCTGCCACGACGCTCCTCTAAAGTCCGCCCACGATACCGCCTCTCCTCACGCCTGTTCGCGGGTCGCCGACCTAGATTGAAGGGATGGAACTCGTGCTGCGACCCGTTGCCTACATCCGAAACGATCGCGCCGAGGCGCTCGACGACAATTGGGACGACGTCGTGTCGAACGTGGAGCTGGCGAGCGACGTGCCAAGCGAAGCTCTAAGGGGCCTCGAAGCCTTCAGTCACGTTGAGATCGTCTTCTTCGCCGACTGGGCCGAAGACGTCCCGCCGGGCCCGTGGCACCGGCGCCCCCGCGCCAATTCCGAGTGGCCCGACGTCGGCGTTTTCGCCCAGCGCAACAAGGACCGCCCCAATCGAATTCTGCTCTCGACGGTCGCGATCGACACGCTGAGTGAGCGTTCCTTCACCGTGCGCGGCCTCGACGGCATTGACGGGACCCCCGTGCTCGACATCAAGCCCGTCTTTCGCTGGAGCGTGCCGCGCGGAGAGTTGCGTGTCGCGCCCTGGAGCGAAGCGCTCGGCGAGCAATACTTCTAGCCGCCGACAATGAAGGCCGTCAAGACCTCGGCGAGTCGCGGTCCCTGGTCTTCTTGGAGAAAGTGGCCCGCGCCGACGATCGTGGTGTGCGCTTGACCGGAGGCGCCGGGCACGCTCTCCTTGAAGCGTCGCTCGCCGCCGCGAGTGATGGCGTCGCCGTCGGAAAAGCACAGGAGGAAGGGCTTGGTGAAGCCGGACAGTACCGCCCAAGCCGCGGCGTTCGCGTCGTGGGCCGGGTCCTCGGGTGAGGTGGGCACCAACGCGGGGAACTGGCGCGCGCCCTCTTTGAAGGTCTCGTCGGGGAACGGAGCGTCATAGGCGGCGATCACTTCATCGCTCAGGGGTTTATTGACGCAACCCCCCGAAACGATTCGTCCCACCGGCAACTCGGGCGCGGTCTGGGAGTAGGTTTGCCAGGCGAGGAACGCGTCCGTCGTTCGCTCCTCTCCGGTCGGCAGTCCGCCATTTCCAATCGCTACGCGCGCGAAGCGCTCGGGGTGCTCCCCCACCAATCGCAGCCCCACCAGTGAACCCCAGTCCTGGCCGAAGAGGGTGACTTCGCGAAGGTCGAGGTGCTCAAAGAGCAACTCGCGCGTCCATTCGACGTGTCGAGCGTACGTGTACTCCTCACGTGACGCGGGCTTGTCAGAGCGGCCGAACCCCATCAAATCAGGCGCGACGACGCGGTGTCCGGCCGCCACGAGGCCGGGTACGACGTGGCGATAGAGGTACGACCACGTCGGTTCACCGTGCAACAACAAGACGACGTCGCCGTCACGGCGCCCCTCGTCGAGATAGGCCATGCGCAACGGCTCCCCGCCGCTCGGATCGGCCACGTTCGCGTAGTTCGCGGCGAAGGGAAAGTCCGGCAGATTCGCGAAGCGCTCGTCAGGGGTTCTCAGTCGTTCCACACTCTCTCCTACTGTCGAGCCATGCCCTCACGGGCGGCACTTTGTGATTCGTCGGGTGCGCTGGCGACGAGTTGAATATCAACGCGACTCAACACCCCCTCAAAGGGAAACTCGTCGACGTAGCGTTCCGACACCGGAGAACCGTGATCGAGTCCAATGCTCATTCCCGTCGACGAGATGATGCGCATCAAGAACGGCAGATGCAACGAACCAACGTCGCGGCCGTCCACGCGCAAGGTCACCTCCGCGTCACGGTCGCCGCGGCGAAAGGACAACCCGAGCGCGCAAGCGCCCTCGGGGAGCGTCTCGTTCGAAACAAGAACGTGATGCTCGCCAAAGATGTTGTAGTCAAAGACAAGGCGATCGTCTTGCACGAAAAGACTCGCGCCCGCGTTTTCGTTGCCCGTCGCCATGATGACGCCCCCCTGGGTCGCGGCGCGCACCACGTGGGCGTCGAGGTCCCAACTGCGCCCCCCGATGCCCGCCGCGGCCTGGGGCGGGATCGGGCTGAGCGGAGGCAGGTAGGTGTAGTGGCGGCTCGGGGGGTGCGGCGAGAGTTCGCGGAATCGTGGGGCGAAGAGCTCAATGCCGCGGTCGTCGAGGGGTAGTACGCCGTATCGCTCGGCGTCCTTCCACCAGAGATCGATCAGCTCGCGCAGCTTTTGTGGTTGCTGCGACGCGAGGTTGTGGCACTCCGAAGGGTCGTGCTCCACGTCGTAGAGCTCCCAGTCGTCGTCGTCAAAACTCACTCCGAACACGTGACGCGTGACGGCCTTGAAACCTTCGCGGTACATCGCTCGGTGTCCGCCCATTTCGAAATACTGCGACGTGCGAACGCTGGGCTCGTCGGCGGCGTCAAAGGCGTAGGCCATCGAGTGACCGGCCAGTGGCATCTGGGCGAGGCCCCGGTAGTTGAGCGGGGCGCTCACCCCCGCCGCTTCAAAGACCGTCGGTGCGATGTCGGTGACGTAGTGGAACTGGCGGCGGATTCCCCCCGCGTCCTTAATTGCTTGAGGCCAGTGTGCGATGAGCGGCACGTGAACGCCGCCCTCGTGGGTATTTTGCTTGTACCACTTAAAGGGTGTGTTACCCGCCTGAGCCCAGCCCCAGGGATAGTTCGAATGGCTGTGGGGACCACCAATGTCGTCGAGGCGTTTTACGGCCTCGTCGGGCGTTTCCAGGATAAAATTGAAGTACTTCATCTCGTGCAAGATCCCAAAGGGACCGCCCTCTTGGCTCGCGCCGTTGTCGCTCATGAGGAGCACGAGCGTGTTCTCCCACTCCCCGAGGCTTTTCAGGTGCTCGACCAGACGACCGATCTGGTCGTCGGTGTGCTCGAGGAACGCCGCGAAGGCTTCTTGGAGCCGCGCCGCCAAGCGGCGCTGATTCTCGGAGAGCGAATCCCACGCTTCGACGCCGGGGTTTCTCGGCGCCAGTTCGGCGGACTCGGGCAAGAGGCCCAATTCGCGCTGGCGCGCGAACCAGCGCTCGCGCGCCACGTCCCATCCTTCGTCGTATCGACCGCGGTGTTTGGCCAAATACTGTGGTGGCGATTGATGCGGCGCGTGCATGGCGCCAAAGGCCAGGTACGTGAAGAACGGTCGGTCGGGTCGAATTGACTTGGCGTCGTGAATGAACTCGAGCGTCTTGTCTACGAGGTCTTCACTGAGGTGATAGCCGTCGGCCGCGGTGCGTGGCGGGTCAACGCGATGGTTGTCGTAAACGAGATCGTGCGCGAATTGGTCGGTCTCGCCGTCGAGAAAACCGTAGAACCGATCAAAACCTCGCTGGAGGGGCCACTGATCAAACGGACCGGCGGAAGACGAGTGCTCCATCGACACCAGGTGCCATTTTCCGACCGCGAACGTGGTGTAGCCGTCCTCGCGCAGGACCTCGGCCATCGTCGCGGCATGATTCGACACGTGTCCGCGCATCGAGGGAAAACCCGAGCTCCAGTTCGAGAGTCCGCGCATGCCCACGCTGTGGTGGTTGCGTCCGGTTAAGAGCGCCGCGCGCGTCGGAGAACACAGCGGCGTGACGTGAAAATTCGAGAAGCGCAGTCCACCCGCGGCGAGATCGTCGATATGGGGCGTCTCGAGATCAGAGCCGAAACAGTTGAAGTGCGAAAAGCCCAAGTCGTCGATCAAGATCACGATGATGTTGGGAGCACCGTCGCGCGGATGCGGGGGCGTTGGCCACCAGGGTGTGGAGTCCGCCAGCGTTCGACCAATGGTGCCCTCGAATGGTTCGTAGCCCTGCATGCACCCCCCTGGCTATTTGGTCACGATAGGCCAGCGAGGTCGAGCGCCCTTAGGACTTCAGCCACCTGTCAAGTTCTTCGCGCGTGGGGCCACTCGCGGGACCGAAGAACGAAACCGCCACGGCGGCGGCGGCGTTCGCTCGCCGCGCGGCGCCCACTGGATCAGCGCCACGCTCGAGCTCCGCCAAAAAGGCGCCGTTGTGCACGTCGCCCGCACCATTGAGATCGACGACCCGTGTCAAAAAGCCCGCCACCTCGAGTGGTTCGATTCCGGGTGCGGTGACGACGCAGCCCCGCGCCCCTTCGCGCACCACCACGGCGAGGCCGTCTCGTTTGCGCAGGAGCGCCGCCGCATCAAGGGGCGTCTCGAGACCGGTCAACGCCGTGGCCTCGTCGCGATTGCACAAGAGCCAATCGGCGCGCGCGAGCATGGCGGCGAGATTGCGTTCTGGGATGTCGACCATGCGGGTAGCGGGATCAAACGCCACCGTGACGCCCTCGAGCGTCGCCACCCAGTCCAGCACCGTCTCGGCCAGGCCCGGGTACATCACGTTGTAGCCAGAGATGAGGAGCACTTCACCGGATTGAACATCGAGCGACTCAAGATGTCGCCGATCAAGGGTCGCTTCGGAGCCGGGAGAGGTCACGAAGGTTCGCTCACCGTCGGGCTCTACGAGCACCACGCAGATACCGGCGTCGCGGTCCGCGTCGGCGTCGATCGGCGCCACGATACCTTCGGCGGCGAGCGCCGAGCGCGCCAGATCACTGAAGGGACCCGTTCCGAGTCGGCCCGCGTACAGCGACGTCATTCCTTGACGGGACGCGGCGCTCATGGCGTTGAAACCACCGCCCGTGGTGATAAGTCGCTCACTCGCGAGCACGTCGCCACTTCGAGGCGGCAGAGTGCTCACGCGAAGCACGACGTCGATCATGACCGAATCGAGGCAGAACAAACGCGCCATGGGGGCCACCTTACGCCCACACGTGAAACTTCTAACGAGCCAGTCGCGCCAAATGGGTTCGCGGCCCTTGCGCGTCTTGCCTACAATCGTCACCAATCACGATTAACACCCAGGGAGGCCCCGTGAGCGATGAGATTGCTGAGCTGCTCGGTACCGGCGGAGGCAACGCCCTCAAGATCGAAGAGAACGGCATCAACGTCATCGTTGAAGGCGAGCGCAAGGGTCAGCCCCGAGAACTCTTCTGGCCGTGGTTCGGAGCCAACGTTTCGGTTCTCGGACTGAGTTACGGCTCCTACGTCCTCGGCTTTGGGATCTCCTTTACCCAGGCGGTCATCGTCGGTTTCGTCGGGATTGTCTTTAGTTTCTTGCTCTGTGGCGTCATCGCGACCGCCGGGAAACACGGATCGGCGCCCACGATGGTGCTAAGCCGCGCGGCCTACGGGGTACGCGGCAATCGGCTTCCCTCGTTCTTCTCGTGGCTCTTGTGCGTGGGTTGGGAGACCGCACTCACCGTCATCGCCGTGCTCGCCACCTCGACCGTCTTCACCAAGCTGGGCTGGGGCGGCGGCACGGGAGTCAAAGTCGTGGCCATGATCGTGATCGCGGCGTTGATCATCGCCGGTGGCGTGATGGGCTTTGACCTCATCATGCGCATGCAGGCCGTCATCACGGTGGTCACGGGCGTCTTGACTGTCTTATTCATCGCGCTGACCTTTCACCACGTTTCGTGGCACGTGGTCTCACACGTGAAGAGTGGCTCATTTCAGGAACTCATCGGCGCGCTGGTGTTCGTCATGACTGGGTTTGGGTTGGGATGGGTGAACGTCGCGGCCGACTACTCGCGTTACCTGCCGCGCACCGCGTCCACCAAGGGTGTCGTGTGGTGGACCACCTTTGGCTCGTCGATCGCGCCGATCATTTTGCTGTTCTTTGGCTTGTTGCTCGCGGGCTCGTCGCCGAAACTCTCGAGCGCGATTGGCAACGACCCCATCGGAGCCCTCACGACGCTGCTGCCGACGTGGTTCCTCGTGCCTTTCGCGATCGTAGCGATACTGGGCATCGTCGGCGGCGCCGTGCTGGATATCTACTCCTCAGGACTATCGCTCTTATCGGCCGGCATCAAGATGCCGCGCTACCTCGCCGCAGGGGTCGACGGCATCGTCATGCTGATCGGTACGATTTACATCGTCTTTATCTCGAGCAACTTCCTGTACCAGTTCGAAGGCTTCCTCATCACCATTGGCGTGCTCATCGCCGCTTGGTGCGGCGTCTTCTTGGGAGATCTGCTCGTTCGCTCGTCGAACTACTCCGATGTCGACCTCTTTGAAGTCAAGGGTCGCTACGGTGACGTCCGTTGGTCCGCCGTTCTCACGACAGTGGTCTCGAGTGTCGTGGGCTGGGGGCTCGTCACGAATACCTTCGCCTCGTGGCTCACGTGGCAGGGCTACCTCTTGAAGCCCTTCGGTCTCGGTGGCAAGAGCGGCGCGTGGGCCTACGCCAACTTGGGCGTGTTGGTCGCCCTGGCGTTGAGTTTCGCGGTCACGGCATTGACCTCTCGCACGAGTGTCGCACGTCAAGAGTCCGCCAACGTCTGACCCGCGAAGTTCGAAGTGAGGCTCCTAGACTGAAGACGGGTCTGGTGAAGGAGTCACGATGCGCATCGGGGTATTGACCGCCGGCGGTGACGCTCCCGGACTGAACGCGGCCATTCGCGCCATTGGCGTAATGGCGCTTCGCGATGGACACGAAGTCATCGGCGTCGCCAACGGATGGGCCGGACTCGCCCAAGAGTACGCCGGCGTTGCCCTGCAGGCGTCGCAGCTAAGTGGCGTGGTCGGCCAAGGCGGCACCCTGCTCGGTACGGCGCGCTTTGACCTCGACCACCCCGCCGGTGGGCGCGAACGTGTGCTCGCGGCGATTGGCGAGCGGCTCGACGCGCTCATCGCTATTGGTGGCGACGGTACGCAGCGAGTTTCGCAGTGGCTCGCCGAGCGCGGAGCGCCCGTCATCGGCGTGCCCAAGACGCTCGACAACGATCTGCCCGGCACCGACTACTGCATTGGATTTGACACGGCCATCGCCGTTGTCGCGGAGTCCCTGGATCGACTCCACACGACGGCGGCGTCGCACCATCGAGTGATGGTGGTCGAAACGATGGGCCGCACGACCGGCTGGGTGGCCGCCCTCGGTGGTCTCGCCGGCGGCGCGGACCTCATTCTTATTCCCGAGTTCCCGATGGCTCTAAGCGACGTGCTCGAGCACGTCGAGCAACGTCGCCGAGCGGGGTTGGGTTATTCGATCGTCGTCGTCGCCGAGGGCGTCGACCTTTCAACGCTGGGCGGTGTCGAGACCGAAAAACCTACGCGCGAGGGCTTCGGAGGCGGGCGCCTGGCGGCGCGAGGCGTGGGCCAATTCGTCGCCAATCGAATAGAAGCCGGGGGCGATATCGAGGTGCGAACCACCGTGCTCGGGCATCTCCAGCGAGGCGGGAGTCCCACGGCCCACGACCGAATCTGGGCGACGCGAGTGGGAGCTGGCGCGTACGAGGCAGTCGTCGCTGGCAAGTTCGGAACCATTCCCGTCGTGCGCGACGACCACGTGACTCTGGTCCCGCTCAGCGACGTCGCGCCAGGACAACGTCAAGTGCCCCGCGAGATATACGACCTCTGCGCGGTCTTTTTCTAGCGGCGTGCGATCGGATCGACTCGTTCCAGCCAGCCTGCTCGATCAGTGCATCTAAGGATTCCGGGCCCGGTTGAAGCCCACGCGCCGCTACATTGACCAAAGCAACGAAGAGAACTCGGGTGAACGAGAAGTGGACACGAATGACTGACTCGACCCCACAAGGACCTCTCGCTCTCGTCGGCTCCGGGGAGTACCTCGAACAGATGATGCCCCTCGAGGCCGCACTCATCAAGGGACGCGCCCCTCGCTACGTGCAACTCGCGACCGCGGCAGTGCCCGATGGTCCAGAGGTCGTGGCGCGTTGGCACCGCCTAGGACAAGAACAGGCCGAGCGCATGGGCGTCGAGGCCGTCGTCGTTGCGGTCAACGATCGCGCTGACGCCGACGACGAGCGCTTCGCGGCGATGATCGAAGGTGCGGGACTGATCTATCTCTCAGGCGGCAACCCGACGTTCCTCGCCGACACCCTGCGAGGGTCCAAAGTGTGGGCGGCCATCGAGCGCGCTTGGCGCGGCGGTGCGGCGTTGGCGGGCTGCAGCGCGGGAGCAATGGCGATGACCTCATGGGTGCCTTCCCTTCGCCATCCTCGAGGCGGCGGGACGGTCGGGCTCGGGCTCGTACCTCACTTACGCGTTATCCCACATTTTGATGCCTTTGCCGCGCGCATGCCCGACGTCCTAACTCGGTTCTTGCTGCCCGATTCGGATCACACGACACTGCTTGGCATTGACGAGGACACGGCCATTGTGGGAGGGCTTGAGGAGTGGACGGTCTGGGGACGCCAGAGCGCGTGGCGTCTGCACGATGGTTCGCGCGACGAGATCGTGGCGGGCGAAAACTTTCGCACGGACCTCAGCGAAGGTGAAGCCTCCGAGCGCTGATCGATGTCGAAATGAATCTGAGTGGTCGTGGTGACGACTCTGGAATCTCGTCACTCGTCACGCGGCCGAGGACTCGAATTCTTATTGAAACCTTCACAAGAGCCCCCCAAAGGACTACTTTCATCTCGTATCCTCTCTGCGTCACGGCCCATATCCCCGCAGTCCTAGAGGAAGTAATGTCACGCCAGTCACCACGCCACGCGCGAACCAATGCTCCCATCCTCAGCGGTGGCGCGGAAGGTAACACCCGTCTCACCGCGACGCTCGGCTTACTGCTCATCGTGATCTTGTTCGTCGAGGGAATCACGATCCTTCAAGTCGGCAGCCTGTTGACCCTGCACGTCTTCGTCGGCATGCTCGTTTTGCCGGTCGTCGTCGCCAAGATGGGAGCGACGTCGTGGCGCTTCGTGAAGTACTACTGGGGATCGCCTGAATACCGGCGCAAAGGTCCACCGCCCACGCTGCTGCGCTTGCTCGGCCCCTTCGTCGTGGTCTTGACCCTGGCCGTCATTACGACGGGTGTGCTCTTGATCGTGATCGCGCCGCGGTCACTGCATCCTCAACTCCTCCAACTGCACCAAATCACCTTCGTGCTCTGGTTTGGCGCAACGGCCCTTCACGTGCTGGGGCACCTCCTCGAGACCGCCAAGGTCGCCCCCCTCGACTGGGTGAGGCGCACGCGCCGCGACGTCATGGGCGCGTCAATGCGTCAGTGGTTGGAAGTAGGTTCCGTCCTGGCTGGCGTCGTCGTAGCGATGTGGATCACCCCCTACGCCGGTCACTGGCAGTTCTTCAGCCACTAGGCCCGCCAAGATTTGAGCGGCGCGTCTTGGGTCGCCGGTCCTTGAGCGAACGCCGCGTTGTCGAGCAGGCAGCCGCGCGGAGATGGATCCGTCGCGCGTCAACGATGCCGCGGTGAACTCCGTCTTTTGGCTTCGAGAGAGCCTGCCCGACGCCTGGACTCGAACTCCTCGTCATTCGCGCGCGGACTCAGTCGCCGACGTTGAACTGTTTTGACCACGGCGACGCCGGACTTCGGCACGAAGAATCTCGCCGATAAGGTGGTCGCGTGTCACGCCACCTCCCCGTTGCGCGATCGCGTCGCATTCAATGGGTCTACTTGATAGCGTTCGGCGTCGCCTTCGGGTACGTTGAAGCGGCCGTCGTCTATTACCTGCGACAACTCATCACCTATCGGTTCAACGACTCCCTGGCTCATTACCGTGTACTTCTCAATCTCGGCTTCATCACTTTCGTGCGTCCCGCTCATCAGCTGCTCGTTTCTACGAGAATCGCCGACGCCGAGGTCGTGCGCGAAACGGCGACCATGGTGATGCTCGCCGTGGTGGCCCTGCTCGCCGCACGCCGACCACTGGCGCGTCTCGGCGCGTTCATGGTGGGCTTTTCCACCTGGGACCTGACCTACTACCTATGGCTGCACGTGCTCGTTCATTGGCCCCAGAGTCTCTTCACCAAGGACGTCTTCTTCTTAATCCCCGTCACGTGGATCGGCCCCGTGCTGACCCCGGTCATCATTTCGATCGTCCTACTCGTGGTCGGTTCGTGGCTCTTCCTGCGTGAAGCGATCTCCGATTCGACTACTCCGTCGGCGGCCAAATCGCAATAGTTCCTCGCCCCGAGGGATAGCGCACGTTCTTCGCGCGAACGAACTCCATCATGGTCTCCGCCGCGTACTCGCGGCCGTACCCACTCCCCTTCACGCCGCCAAAGGGCGAGCCAATGAAGTTGCGCCGGGTGTAGTTGTTCACGAAGACCATGCCGACTTCGAGTCGTGGCGCCATTTTCGTGGCGCGACGCTCGTCGCTGGCGCAGATCGCCGCGGTGAGCCCGTATTGAGAGTCATTCGCGATCTCAATGGCTTCTTCGTCGGTGGAAAAACGCATCAACGCGGCCACGGGCCCAAACACCTCTTCCTGAGCCAAGGTCATCGAACGAGTGACGTCGCCGAAGATCGTGGGCGCCACGTAGTAGCCGCCCTTTATCTCCACGTCGTCGGGGAGCGAGCCCTCATACAACAGCGTCGCACCTTCTTCTTTGGCGCGCGTGACGTAGTTTCGCACCCGGTCGTACTGGCGTTGGTCGACGAGGGGACCTATATCCGTGCGAGCCGCGAGAGGGTGACCGATGACCAGGCGCCGAGTGGCCGAAACGAACTTCTCGGCGAACTCGTCGTAGATCGACTCGTGCACCAAGATTCGCGACGTCGACGTGCAGGCTTCGCCCTGGTTGTAAAACATTCCCTCGATGGCGATGGCGATGGCCTCGTCGACGAGCGCGTCGTCGAGGACGATCAGCGCGTTCTTACCCCCGAGCTCGAGGGTCGCGAAGGTCAGGTTCTTCGCGGCACTCTCCATGACGCGTCGACCCGTCGCCGTGGCGCCGGTAAAGGAGATCCGCTCCACCCGCGGGTGCGACGCGAGGAGCGGCCCCGCGCTCAGACCGCTTACCGCATTGATCACGCCGGGGGGCAGCACTTCATTCGCGAGTTCCACGAGACGAAGCACGGTCAGCGGGGCTTGCTCGCCGGGCTTGATCACCACGGTGTTGCCCGCCGCCAGGGCGGGCGCGCACTTCTTGGAAAAGTGAATCGCCGGCCAATTGAAAGGCAAGATCGCGGCGACCACTCCGTAGGGCTCATAGTTCACGTGAGCCTCAATAGGACCTTGATGCAAGATCTCACCATGAATGCTCTCGGCGATGCCCGCGTAATAATCGAAACTCGAGTGGCACGACAACACGTCGACGCGCCACGCGTCGCGCTTGGGCTTGCCCACCTCACGCGCGCAGATCTCGGCCAGCTCCTCGGCGTGCTCGCGAATGACTTGGGCGACCTGGCGCATGAGAACGCCGCGGTCTTTGGGCGAGCGATCACGCCACGAGGATTCGTAGGCTTCCCGCGCGTCACGCACGGCGCGGTCGACCATCGCTTCGCTGGTAACTGCCACGCTGGCCAGCGAGCACGCGTTTGAGGCTTCGAGCACCTCAAAGAACTCTTCGTCGTCATCGACGAAGCGACCACCTATGAACGTCCCCCACTTGGCCCGCGTCGCGAAGATGGCGTCGGAAAGGCTCGAATCGACAATGTCTTGCGTCACTCGGTCCCCATTTCAAGAGTCTTAGCCAGACTAGTGAGTACGGCTCTGGCCCATCGGTAAGTTTTTTTCACCACGACACTCCCTAGTCCACGAACGAAGCGTCGTCCCCCAGTTCGCGCAGCGACACCTCGACGCGGTCGAGTGCTTCACTCGGTCTAAATTCACGCCGCAGATCGACCAGAGTCCGAAGAGCCGCGAGCGAAAGACGTCCGCCGAGGATGAGACCATTCCTTGGGTCCTTCAGCACGGCGAGGTGCGAACGCGACTCGACGTCGTTGAGACCAAGTGCCAAGGACGCCACTTCGCAAGCCACCTCATCCAGCTCGCCCGACAGGAGGTCACGCGAGGTGGCGAGGATGACGTCGACGAATCGTTGTCGAGCCTGCGCTTCACTATGGCCAACGTCATCGAGCGCCGCCAGGACCGTACCCAGATAAGGGCCGAGGTCCGTCACGCTCGATACGAAGTGGCACCCTTGTGCGCTGGCTCGCAGTTCGTTTCCAGCGTTCAATATGGTCGCGGCGCAACGACCTTCAATGAGCATCTCGGCGCGACGCGGTGTCGAACCGAGCGACTCGACGGTGTACTGGCCCGGAGCGAGTCCTTCGCGCTGAAGCAGAGCGAAGGCCACGAACGCAAATCCCGACTGGGGCACGTCGACGCCCACGACTGATCCGGCGACGTTCGCCACGTCGGTCACGGCGGGCGTAGTCCAAAGTGAGAGGCCGAGGCCCCGGTCGACGCCCGCGAGGACTTTGACGTTCAAGAGGTGCTCGAGTGGATTATCAGGAAGGAATCGATACGCCAGCACGTTGTCGGGGCTGGTGAATACCACGTCAAACTCCCCAGCCTCGAGCGACGCGAATTGGGCCGGCGACGAGACCACGGCCATCTCTTCAATCTCGAGTCCGGCTTCGCTCAGTCGACCAAGACGCTGAGCGACGCGAAGGACGAGGGGTGGGGTGAAAGTACCAACGCGCAATCTCGTTACGGCCACGATCAATCTTGGCAGACGGGCACCCGAAGGGGGGAAGGCCCCTCGAACGCGCGAACCGCGTTCGAGGGGCCTGGGGGGGAAATCAGGGTGCGACCAAGATCGCGCCGATAGCAAACGTGACGCCGATGAATCCCAGCAACGCCTCGACAATGATGGTGAAGGTAGTCATTGAGGTCCTTCGGTAGTTGACGTCTCAAGTCTTCGCGGCCGACGCAAGACTCACCCAAGAGCAAAGTGAACTCTCGCTAAGAGTTCGACCTCGCACGCGACGGAATATGGGTGCCGTGTAAGAATCGGCTGATGAGCGACACTGAATCCCAAAGGTCAACGGTGGCGAGCATTGCGTCCTCGCTACGACTGGGGTCGCTGCGATCAGTGGACTTGGTCGAGACGCTCCTCGAAAGAACGGCCGAAATTGATCCACGCGTGAATGCTTTTACGGCCGTCCTCGCCGACGCTGCTCGACAAGACGCTCGGCGCCTCGACGCCGAGTTGGCCAGGGGCTTTGACCGCGGACCACTGCACGGAATGCCCTTCGCGGTGAAGGACCTCATTGACGTCAAGGGAGTTCCCACGAGTGCCTCCTCTCTCGTGCGTGAAGGCCACGTCGCGAGTCACGACGCCACGACGATCACGCGGCTGCGCGAAGCGGGCGCCATACCTTTCGCCAAGGCTCAGACCCATGAGTTCGCTTACGGCGGACTCACTCCCCAGACCAAAAACCCCTGGGACCTCAGTCGCATTGCCGGTGGCTCGAGTGGAGGTTCCGCGGTGGCGGTGGCGGCGGGTCTCTCCCCCTTCGCCCTCGGCACCGATACCGCGGGCTCGATTCGCATTCCCGCGTCGTGCTGTGGTGTCGTCGGGCTCAAACCGACCTACGGACGAGTATCCACCTTCGGGGTGACACCGCTTTCGTGGTCGCTCGACCACGTGGGACCTCTCGCTCGATCGGTCGAGGACTGCGCCATCGTCTTGAGTGTGCTGGCCGGCTACGACGCCAACGATCCTCGATGTGTCGACGTTGCGGGCGGCGACTACCTGTCCGACCTTGACGCGGGAGTGAGGGGGCTTCGCGTAGGAGTTCCGGAGAATTACTTCTTCGACGACTGCACCGCGAGCGTTGTTGACGCCGTCATGGAACTGACGCGAGTACTGCATCGCCGCGGTGCCGTACTGGTCCCTTTTCACGCTCCTGACACGTCGAGCTATGAGGCAAGCGAATTCACGATCGTCATGGCCGAAGCGAGCTCGTACCATCGAGAAGAACTCGAGCGTTCGCCCGACAGATACGGCGAGCACACTCGAGAGATGTTGGTCGCCGGACTCGAGATTTCCGCGGTTGAGTATCTCGGCGCCTTGCAGAGCCGTGACGTTATTCGCTCACATTGGCTGGAGCGCTTTCAGGACCTGGACGTCGTGCTGGCGCCCACGCTTCCCCACGCCGCGCCTCTCGCGGGTCAGAGCACGTTCACGTGGCCCAGTGGCCGCGAAGAGGACGTCGACTCGACGCTGACCCGGCTCAATCTCCCCCTAAATTTAGCGGGCTTGCCTTCACTGAGTCTTCGCGTCGGATTTGACGACCACCTGCCCTTGGGCGTGCAGATCATTGCGGGCCCCTTTGACGAAGCGACCGCGCTTCGCGTGGGCAAGGTCGCCGAAAAGATCGTCGGACCGTTTTCTTTAGGGTCGCTTCCGAGTGCGTGGCGAGACGCCGGACGAACTCTCTAGGGTCGACAGCCCACGTCTCGGACGTAAGTGGCAAAGGATTCTCGGTAAAGGCGCACGGCGTCAGGATTACTTCGGGCCAGATTAAAGCGCCACTCGCCGTGGACGTAGCGCCAATAATCGGTCCTCGGCACCCCGGAGATCTCGTACACGACGGCCCAGTAGCCATTGGCTCCTCGCGAGACGTCACGAGTCGTTGCCTTGCCGGGCGTCGTGGGACAAATCTGGTGACGGCGCACGTAGTTCGCTTTTGAAATCAGCGCCTGACTCGACGAGTCCCACCGGTCGTAAACGGGACCGACGTCATTGTGTTCATAGTTGCTATTGAACGTGGTGGCTACCGCCCAAAGCGCGGCAGCGTCGTCGATTTCACGACCGTGAGTCGAGTGCGCCATGCGAAAGAGAGCCACTCCCAGAGCAACCACGACTATAAGGACAAGCGCGGTGCGAGGCACCATGTTCACGCGTCGCTTGAGCTTCTGCTCTGGCACGAAATTCGCTCCTCTCAACAGAAAGCGCACTTCTGACCCTCACGCGCTTTCGTGCCAGCGGATGCTATCGCTTAGGGGCGCGATTCTCGCTCAGGCGGATCCGAATGAGTTCTCCAACCAATTCATCGGGCAATGGCGCCTCGAGTGTAAAGCGAGGTGCGCTCTTTGAATGCGAGTAAGAGTCCACTTCGGGCGAAAGTTGGTCAAGCACCGATCCGCTGAAGGGCAGGTAACTCATATGGTTCTTGAGCGAAGCGAAACCGCCGACGACGACGCCATCAACGCAAAACGCCGGCACTCGATACGAAAGACACTGCTCCGCGTCGGGCACCAATCGCACTATGGTTCCTCGAAGTCGTTCGAGGACCGCGCGCTGTCGCGTAGGCACGCGTTTCAGGTACTCGTCGATTTCGCCAGCACTCATGAACCACCCATCGACGCGAAGACTCAGTCCCGCGCCTCGTTGAAACACTCCATCAATCTTCTTGGCATCCAACCCTGATCGGTGGGTTAACGACAAAAGTCGTTGATCAGCGCGTTTAGATCTCTATTTTCATTGCGATCCCAGCCTTAGAGGCGGGTCGTCCCAGTCGTGAGGGAGCTATTTGCGAGCGCGGCGTGACTCGAAGTCGGCGCTGGAGAGCGCTTCGAGTTCCTTCACCAGTTCGCGCAGTCGACGGTGCGCGGCGATGGCGGGACGAAGTTGTTCGGCTTCATCGTTGCTCAAAGTCGTCGTCACTTGCCGACCGTCCACCTGGTGGCTCCAGGTCGGATAGGGACCATGCAACACCGCAGGATTGGCGCGACAGTGACAGCCCGCGCCCGCACACCGCGTGGAACGCTGCGAGAGCGTGCCCGCCACCACCGGTCCGCGCGCGAGGCGGTTGATCTCAGCCAGAATCGCTCGACGTTGCTCACTCGTCACCACCACCAGCATCCCCCATCACGTATCTTGATGATAATATATGTCAAGATAGATCGTAATGGCCCTTGGTCAACGCGACGCCAGTGTGCTTCGACGATTCGAGGAGTTCTGCGCGCTCGAAGGACTTACCGTCGATCGGGCGCTCGAGAACGGCGACGTCGTCGAGGCGTTTCTCACGATCAGCTGTTCGACGCTGCGCGCGCACTCGCTCGGCACCTACCGCTCGACGCTGCGTCGCCTGGGTGGCGCGTCTCGAACGCCCCGCGGGTTTGCGGCGTCTCTCGCCCCCGGTCCTTACGACGAACGCGACCTCGCGGCGCTCTGGTCGCGCGCTCGCAGTCAAGGAAACGAGCGACGCGTCGCCAACGCCACGGTGCTGCTCTGCGCGATGGTGGGCGCGGGACTGCGCCCGCGCGAGGTGGCCCACTTACGAGGGTCCGACGTGCTTCGTTCGAACGGGCGAGTGAGTGTGCGCGTGCGCGGCGCCACCGCGCGACTCGTGCCGATTGACGAACTCCACGCGAGCGTCCTCGTGATGCTCGCCGACGAACAACGCGGCTATCTCTTTCGCCCGGGGGCCAGCGTGCGCGACACCAAGAACCTCGTCGGTGAAATCGCGGCCACGCTCGTGGGCGACCCCGACGAGGTGACGCTCTCGAGTGGGCGAGGTCGCTCGACGTTCATCTGTCGTCATCTGGCTGGCGACACACCGCTGCGTGAACTCTGCGCGATGGCGGGCCTCGTCGACGTCGAGTCGCTGGCGCGCTACGCGCGCTACGTGCGGGGCGCACCCCAGACGAAGGCCGAGCTGCGCGCGTTAACGAAACGCCAGCGATGAGTCGTCGTCGCGTGATCGACGACGACGAGGTCGTGCGCTGCCTCGCGCTCATAGAGCGCTCGGGGGTCGCCGAGTGGCTGGAGGCGCAGATCGCGGCTCGTTACCGTCGCCCGGGTCGCCCGCGCGAGTTGTCCGTCGCGGCGTTGCTCACCGCGCTGGTGCTCCTCGCGAGTGACGACCGTGCGCTGCACCTGAGTGGCGCGACCGAGGTGTTGTTCGCTCGGCTCTCCGATGAGGCGAAGGCGACGCTGGGCGTCACCGGTGACGCCCAAGGCCCGCACTCCTTCCTCGCTCGCTACCGCCAGGTGCGCTACCTCTTTCATAGCGTTACCTCGGTGCTCGACCCGTCGGGCCTGGCGAAGAACCACCGACTCGGCGTCGAAGCGTTCGCGCAACGTTGCACCACGATGAGTGACGACGAGTCGCGCCGCGCGCGTGGTCGTCTCGAGTCGTTCATGGGCGCGATGCTTTCGGCCAGCGTCGCCGAGTGCACCGACGAACTGCCCACGACCCTCGCCTACGGCCTCGACGCCACCGCGGTGCCGCTCTTCTCACGCGGGCCCTCCAAGCGCTCGGCTCTGCGCCAGCGACCCCGACGGAGGGTGGTACGTGCGCGAGGGCGACCACCGCGAACGAGAGGACCATAAGGGACGGCGGCGTTCGCGCGTCGCCTGGGCCTTGGAAGCGACGCTGCTCACGAGCGCCTCACCCGAACCCGGCAGTCTGGCGTCGTTTCCCAATCTCGTGGTCGGTCTCGCGCTCGAACGACCGGGGATCGACCCGGGCGGCACCGCACTGCGCGTGTTAGCCGGCGCGCGTTCGCGCGGTTTTGCACCGGGTCCTCTCGGCGTTGATCGCGCCTACTCGGGCGCGTTCGCGACGAACTTTCACCTGCCGGCGCGCGCGATGGGCTACGAGCTCGTGATTGATTACCGCGTCGACCAGCTCGGTCGCCAGGCGAACAGCCAGGGCGCGGTCTTGGTCGAGGGCGCCTGGTACTGCCCGGGAATGCCCGAAGTGTTGGTGAATGCGACCATCGACCTTAGGAGTGGCGCCATCGACGCCGACACCTATCGCCAGCGCGTTGACGCGCGACGCGCCTACGCGCTACGTCGCAAGTCCGGGCCCGACGCCGACGGCTACGAACGCTTTATGTGCCCGGCCCAGGGGGCACGTCCAAAAGTGCGTTGCCAACTGCGTCCCGCCTCACTCGCCCTCGTCGGCGCGAGAACCGTCAACCCACCGACGTCGCCACCGCTGCTCTGTTCACAACACGCGATCACCATCGCGCCCGACGTCGCGGCACGCTACGCCCAGTCCCTCGCCTACGGATCTGAAGAGTGGGCGCGGCACTGCGCGACGCTGCGCAACACCATCGAGGGCTGGAACGGGTTCGTGAAGGACCCCGCGCACGAGGCGTTGTCCCAACCGGCGCGACGTCGCGTGCGCGGCATCGCCGCCCAGGGCGTTTTCGTCACGCTGCTGATCGTGGCGGCCAACCTGCGAAAGATCGATACCCACCAAAACCAACTGGTTCATCGAGACGAGATCGAAGCACGAAAACGAGCCCGTCGACGAAGAGTGAGCCTGCCGGACTACCTCGCCAGCTGACGTCGATCACGAATATCGCTCGTCCGATTCTGCGACACCGAACTCGCCACGCCTCGCGCCCATGTCACAGGGTTATGGGACACTGCTGGATCCCGACTTCTGTCGGTGCGGCTAGCCGACTTTTGTCGCTAACTTGTGGTGCCCCCGGCAGGATTCGAACCTGCGCTCACGGTTTAGGAAACCGATGCTCTATCCCCTGAGCTACGAGGGCGGGACTTCCGCGCGAAGCTCCGCGCGTAAATCGTCCCTTAGCCTAGGTCCCACACGCCCCGTATCGGAACTTGGATGCGGGAAGACGCTGGGCCCAAGCCAAAGACATCTTTGTCCTTAGTTTGCTTGGGCAGATATCAGGAATGGTGCAGCGCCTCGATGCTTTAGTCGGACCCAATTAGCTCGTCCGCAAATCGGTGAGACTCAGACGACGAC
>Ga0307373_10001677_pt1 | contig 41217 bp, 31 predicted proteins | sample OX2MG_FD_202534 | JGI IMG/M metagenome (GOLD analysis project Ga0307373, IMG submission 202534) | Soil microbial communities from Risofladan, Vaasa, Finland - OX-2 | ecosystem: Environmental > Terrestrial > Soil > Coastal area > Acid sulfate soil | place: Finland: Risofladan, Vaasa | collected...
GGGATATTTTGAAGGCAGGGTTGCAGGCAGTCGCTTCAAGATTCTTCGAATCATCCATTATCAGAACTCATTCATGCCCCTGATTGAAGGGAACTTCCGGCGCGACGGCTTGGGAACCATTGTGACCCTGAATATGCGGTTGGTGTGGCCGGTGGCGCCCTTCTGGTTCGGCATAATCCTGTTCCTGGTGTGGAGTTCCGTCGCCGTCGATTCACGCCTGGCCGGGCCGTTTGGCGCCCGACTGTTGCTGCTCGGGATGACGCTGTTCGTATATCTTGTCGCGAACATACCTTTCGCCATCGAAGTTCGAATCGCGATGAAACGCTTGTTGGAGCTTCTGCGCTCCGGGGCAGATATACATCCCCGGGCGTGAAGGAAAGGATCTCGGCAACGAATCGAATGGTTCGCCGAGTTTGCCCCTGCGAGCGCATCCGGTGCCGTTCGCCGCTTCCATTTCCCATTTGACGAGGAAAGCGCAAATATCTCGGTTGGCTCGGGACAAAATCAATTCCGCATGGAGGTCTGCCGATGGCACGCGAACCACGTCGAATCGTTACCGGTCATGATTCTGAGGGAAAATCCGTCATCGTAATCGATGGGCCGCCCACACCATTTGGCGCCTACTGGCTAACCGACGCCACCCCCGTGGACAACACCCGCTCCGGCGACGCGGGTCTGCAGGTGCGCAAACTCGAGCCACCGCCGGGCGGTAGTATCTTTCGCTTTGCGGCCATCCCGCCCGAAGACCCCAAGGTGTCGCGCGAGGAGCGCGAACGTCAAACCGCAAAGATGTTTGCCCAAATGGATGCCGCTCATTGCCGTTCGGACACCAGCCGCCATCCCGGCATGCACAAGACCCGCACCATCGATTATGTCGTGCTGCTCTCGGGCGAGGTCACGCTCCTGCTCGAAAAGGGCGAAGTCGATCTCAAACCGTTCGACGTCGTTGTCCAGCGCGGGACAAATCACGCGTGGGTCAACAAGGGCAAGGAGCCGGCGCTGATCGCTGCCGTGCTGATCGACGCCAAAGACTCGTAGCTCGAAAAACACCAGAGGCGTCCCGATGCGACCGCGGGCTGGCCAGCAAGCAGCGACCGCCTTCGACCGCGCAAGCGGCGGGTGAGCGGCAAGGCGAGGGCCGCTGGCGCGATCCACGGTGGAGCTCGGTCGAACCACGCGCCGGGCTACCAATTCAGGTCAGGTCATGGAGCAGACTTATGGAAATTGTCGACGCGCAAGTTCATGCCAATCAACGGGGAATCGATGAATCCATTGCGATCATGGATGCGGTGGGGGTGAACGCGGCGGTTATCGACATCTGGCCGCCGGTGCGGCGCAAACTACCCAGCGGAGTCATCCGCTTTGAATACCAGTTCGCTGAAGACGCGGTGGCGCGCTTCCCGGGCCGCTTCGCCTATGTAGCACGCTTCGATCCCAACGATCCGGAGATCGACGACCTGATGTCCCAAGTGCGAAAGATGCCGGGCCGACTCTGCACCCGCATCGCTTCCGGTTTCGATTTGAAAACTCTGCGCGAGGGCGGACACGAGCGGATCCTGGCCGCTGCCGGCAAGCATGGCGTTCCAGTGATGATTTACCCTGCCGGCGAATACCTGGCCCTGACAAACTACGTCCGCAAGTTCGACAGCGTCCAGTTCATTATCGACCATGTCGGCATGGGGGTGGAACGCGCGGCGCTGCCGAACCAGTTGGAGACGACTATCGGCCAGCTTTTAACCTATTCGAAATACCCCAACGTGGCTGTGAAATGGGGACATGCTCCCCGGCTCTCGCGCGAACCTTTTCCCTACCGCGATCTGATTACCCAACTGGGGCGCGTGGTCGACGCATTCGGTATCAAGCGCCTGATGTGGGCAAGCGATTACACTGTAACCGTCGATCATCACACCTGCGCTGAATCGCTCTTCTGTTTACGATGCGCGGATCAGCTTTCCGCTAGCGATAAGGAGTGGCTCCTGGCCAAAACCGCCCGCGAAGTATTGGCGTGGCCCCGGCCCACTTGAAAGTGATCGGAAATCTTGTTCGACAATCATATGCCCACGCAATTTACCAGCGGACAGGTAAACAGCCGATCATCCTCACCAGCGAACTCGCGCCGCTGCCCGCGCTCGTCCGGGCTGAACTCCATGCACTGCCCTTAATCATTCGTGCTCGAGACGAACGAGCCAACCGCCGCTTCATTGAAGTCTTTATCGAGAATCCTTACAGCCGCAGCATGCGGGCTGGCTGTGCGCGCGGCTAAGCAGTTCTTCGATTTGATCCGACAAGGTAAACTTTATGATCGCACCGGAAAAGAACTCTCGCTCGACGCGCAAGAGATCACAATCTAATGGGAAACACGTTGACACATAAATGTACTTGTTCGGATTCATATTCAGCTTGATTCTACTCGTACTGATATGTCATGACACTTTCGAGGTCATGTTGCTGCCCCGACGAGTGCGCTGCAAGCTTCGCTTTATCACTTTGCCATTTCGCTACAAGTGGAATCTATGGTCGTGGCTCGCCGAGCAAATGGCGTTGGGCATTCGCCGTGATATGTTTTTAAGCCTCTATGGACCTCCCTCCCTAATGATGCTGATTAGCTCGTGAGTGATAGGACTCATAGTGGGTTTCGCCCTCATTCAGCATTCATTCAGTTTCAGCGCGAAGCCGGCCAGTTTTGGCGCAAATCTTCTGCTTAGTGGCGATACTTTCTTCACGCTCGGAACCGCCAGTCTTACATTGATGTCCAATCTCCGAAGATCGGTCGCTGTTTTCGAGGCGGCGACCGGTCTTGCTTTTCTTGCGACCGTGATCAACTACCTGCCCGTTTTGTACCAATTGTTCTCGCGCCGCGAAACCCCCGTAATCATGCTCGCCGCGCGCGTTGGGTCACCTCCGAATGCAACCACTCTACTGTCTCGCCATGGCCATCGCGACAGCATGTACGCTCTTGACGAGTTACTACACGAATGGGAACAATGGGTCAGCCGAAGTGATAGAGAGTCATCTCTTATATCCGACGCTCAGCTACTATCGCTCGCAACACGATAATCAATCGTGGCTGGCTGCACTCACCGTCATAATGGATTCCTGCGCGTTGGTAATGGTGGGCATAAAAGATCTGTCAACGTTTCAACCAGGATGACGTTCTCGACCTCGCGCCTTGCGCTCGTCGAACTGTGCAGGGTTCTCGCCGTCAATCCGCAAGTATGGCGCAAGCGCGATTTACGTCGTCTGATTATGCACAGATGAGAACTGAGCTTAAGGATGCGGGAATGTTGATCGTCGACGATGAGGACGCCGAACAGAGGCTAAGTGAGTTCCGATCCACTTACGAACCCTTTGTTTATTTGGCTGGCCGACTATCTATTGTTAACTCTCCCTGGTTGGTTGCGTTCCTCGCGAGTGCTGGACAACTGGCAAAATAGTCCACGTGGTCGCTCTGCAAAGCGTTTAGTCGATGCAGTTCCATCCAAACCAGCCTGACACCGAGATCGAGACGCATTTAGTTGAGACGGATTTCGAGCGCCAGGTGGAATGCTGTGTCAGTCCGGCCGCCCGCGTGGGCACCTTGAAGTACACGAAACGCCGGCCTCTCTGATTCGATCGAGGTCGCGTCGAAGCGCTTGCTCTCGATTTCCACAATTCGAATCCGCGTGAGACATAGTGTTCATCATTGTCAGTTGTAGGCCGCCAGCGAGATTTCACTGAGTCATCGATGACAGCAAATGTTGCATCGGCTCCTGGCTTACCGTGATCAGGCCGCGATCGGGTTGATTCAAGTCCATCGTGACATAGACTGCGAAACTGACCAGCACGATGAAGCAAATGGTTCCGGCGACGTCGGGTTTGTCCGAGCGGCCCTGCTCGCGTCCGACGAGCATCGACGAGCCTACGGCGGATACAAGCAGCAGCCATACGATCGTCGCAGGCAGCCGATCCCTCACCGCGGCCAGGCGCGTGGCGTGGCTGCTCGTTACACCGTTGAGCGCGTTCGTCAGAGATACGGCGATTGGGGTGCCGGCCGTGATAGCTTGATAGACGAGGGCGGTCATCTGATTCTGCATCACCTGCATCTGCCGCAGGGCACTCTCAAAAGTGGCATCGTCAACGCGCTTGCCGCCCAAATCCGCCCGCAACTTGGTATAATCACGCGTGACGGTGCGCAATTCAGTGCGCACGGGTTCTTTGAGCAGGCTCGCGCAGGTATAGAAGTCGCCGATAGAGTTGCTATCGGCAACAACCATCAGCCGCCGCTGGTCGTGCTTGGCGATCGCCATCGAGAACGTGAAGGCCAGCAGCAAACCCATCAGCGCAAGGCTGCCGTCCTCAAATTTGGATACCGTGACTTCGCCCTCGCCGATACGCAGTCGGCGTCCGAGCCAGAGCCCGAAGGCCCAGCCGGCAAACATCGCCAGACCGAGCGCCAGCGCAACTGACGAAGAATCAAAGTCGGCAAAGATGCTGCCCATGGTTCACTTCCTGTGTGTTGCCGCGCTGATTGTCGCTCGCAGGACAGCGAACGCACCCTCGGAAAATATGACAGGCTTGCGAGCGATGATTAGGGGGTCTTGTTTTCAACTTCGGAGTGCTGAGTTACAGCTTGACTCATTTGCATTCCGACCAGCCGCGCGACCAGAATCGCGAGGTAAAACTGGCCGGTTATGCCTTCGGCCACTGCCGCGTAGCGCGCTTGAAGAGTTACTGGAGTTATGTCGCCGAAACCAATGGTCGACAGCGTAGTAAGGCTGAAGTACTCGAGAATCGGGAAAATGGGCTGTGGATTAGAGAGCTGCGCAGGGGTCACGAGGGCGGTGCCGCCGAAACTGAACGCGCCCGGATGTAACTGAAATATAACGATGTATAAAAGACCCCAGGTCAGACCAAGCAGAAGGTAGACTGAGATCGACATGCTGATGACCTCGCCCGTGACCTCTCTTTGCTTGAGGACGCCGCGCAACTCACTCCAGGTTACGAACGAGAAGAACAGGAACCAACTTATTGACCCTGCCACATAAAGGCTATGGCTGGGCGCGAAAATGGCGGCCAGCCGTTCCACGGTCGCGGCCGCGCCGAGCACCCAACCGATGATTCGCCGTCTCCTCCCTTGAGCGAGCAGTTGTCCTCGTTCTCCAATCAGGTCATCGATGTTGATATTGTAGAGGGCGACCAGCATGACAACGAGTATCGCGATACTGAATAGCGCGGGCCCGGCTTCTCTGGCGTCGCCAAGCAATGGTCGTAACGCCAGCAAGGCAACGATCGCGACGAGTAGCGTAGTATGCCTGTGTGGCATGAAACGGAGGCGGATTGTTCGTGCTGGTTTCAGGATAGCGTGCTCGGCCAGCATATGTGCGCGTTCCTCTGTCTTGACCGTCGAGTTGCGCGCCCCCGCATACCGCAGACGTCACCAGCGCGAGAAGGCGGGATGCCGAGCAATGCGCCAAGACGCTTCACCCATGTGCTTTCGTGATTCGCAACGTTCCCCTTGAGCGACGATTGATCACGAGGCGGGGCGCAGCCAACTGCCCGAAGGCCTGTCATTCGCGACTCATCGTGCGTCACGAGCGCAACACCCGCAACTTGGACCTTGGTCCAACATGCCGAAACGCCCGCCGGGAATGGAGCAAGGGCGGCATCGCGCATAGGACCAAGGTCCAGTTGGCGAAGCGCATCGCTTTCAGACAACATTGAATGCTCGGACGGCGAAGGAATATGTTCGGCTCACAATCAACGAGGGAAAGCGGGGAGTTTAACAATGAGAACGAGACAATCGTTAAGGATAACTGGCGTTACGACGGCGCTTGCGCTGATCGCGGGCGGCTTGTTTCTGACAAGCTTTATCGCGGCTTGCGGCTCGGCTACCAATCAGGGTCAGGTTCAACTGCAACAACAAACTCCGGCCGGAGAGGCGGCTCCAAGCGGCGCGGCTCAATTTCTGGGTAGCGACGCGTCGCTGCTGCAGCCCGGAGGCGAAGGGAAAGCAGCCTACTTGTACATTGCTCCCAATGTGCAGTGGAGCAGCTACACAAAGATTCTGCTCAAGCCAGTGGGGTTCTGGGACACAACCGATTCGAGTGTGTCTCCCGATAATCAGAAGATGCTGACCTCGTACTTTTACAACGCGCTCCAACAGAACCTGCAGAAGAACTTCACCCTGGTCGATCAGCCGGGCCCAGGGGTAATCACCGTGGAGGTCGCAATCATTAATGCGGAATCGGCGACACCTGGTTTGCGAAGCCTGTCCATTGTCATTCCGCAGGCTCGCGTACTGAACTACGCGCAATCTTTTGCGACCGGCCACGCGGCCTTTGCCGGCTCGGCTGAAGCGGCGTTCAAGGCCACGGATTCGGTCAGCGGCCAGTTGCTGGCGGAATCGGTCGACAAGCGTGAGGGTGGCATGGCGGTCAGCACGGCGGCGCAGGTGCAATGGGGCGACGCTGAAAGCGCCATGGATTATTGGGCGCAAAGGATCGCGCAGCGGGCGGTTGCACTTGGGGCGGGTTCGCCTGCTGCCGCGGCTACCCCTGCGGCGAGTTAGCCAGAACGCCGGAAGGCCGAAACTCGAGCCCGACCTGGGAGCGATCGCGTGAGTCATCAGCCCGGTGAATCGCGCTAAAACAGAGTCCGGGCGGTGACACTCGCTGGCGCCTCCTTCGCGCCAGCGAGCACGATTGTCCTTGTCCAGGGTGCGCAAGCTTGCGGTATCCAGACCACTGCTGGTTGGTGACTTGTACTTAGTGACTCTGGCGGGGAGCGTGCCACTCCAACGGGGGCTCGCGATCGCGTACACTTGCGCTCCGAGGCCTTTCGCGGTGGATACTGTCGAGTAACGCTGGCTCAACTCCGAGACCGCACCTGTCGTTCTCACATCGGACGCCGTGGATAGTAGGTGACTCGCTATTTCGGGTATGTCTTTACAGAGGAACCTCTGATAAGAGAATTGGCCAAAGAGGCCAGCCGCGGCGGAGAGAGCCGGGTGACAAATTCAACGACCGGTCGTTCTGGCCGCGCGTCATACGGCGGAGCGGTCAGCGTTGCCGGCAGAAACTCGCGCATGGCACGGAGCGAAACTATCGACGCCCTGGGCTTCGAAGATGTGCTGGCCGAGCTATCTACGGCCTTCGTTCGAGCGACCGCGGATCAGATCTCAAGTGAAATCGTGCGGTGGCTGCAAAACATCGGCCTTGCGCTTGAGGTCGATCGAGCCTCGATCGGGCAGATCAACCCCAGCGACGGATTCCTCTATGCGACGCACGAGTGGGCGCGAGACGGGATCGCGCCCCTGCCTCATGCCCTCAACGCCAATCAGCAGGTGCCGTGGCTGGCGCATAAGATCTTCGCCGGCGAAACAGTAGTCCTTAGGAGCGTCGAGGATATCCCGCCGGAGGCGGCCAAAGACCGCGAATACGCTCGGCAGGTAGGGAGCAGGTCCACAGTTGCAGTGCCGCTCAGAATTGGCGGAACAGTCGTCGGGGTCGTGATGTTCGGTTCCATTATTCGCCAACGGACTTGGTCATCCCGAACCGTCCAACGACTACGACTGATTGCTGGAGTGTTCGGAAATGCCCTGGAACGAGAGCGCGCCATCGCAGAAGTTCGCCGTTTGCGAGAAGAAGCGCAGCTGACATCGCGAGCTATGACGATGGGGCAGTTGACGGCTTCTCTGGCGCACTAGCTGAACCAGCCGCTCGGGGCGATCTCCAGCAACGCGCAGGCGGCGCGCCGATTTCTCGCTGCGAAAAGGCCCCCTCTCGCTGAACTAAAGGCCGCTGTCGAAGAGATCATCCGCGACAACTCGAGGGCGGCCGAAACCATCCGAAGCGTGCGTGCACTGTTTGAGCGGGGCCAAATCGAAATGTCGCCTCTGGACCTGCGCAGGATTTTGCTCGATCTCGAGCGCATTCTCCGGCCGGAAGCCAGAAGCAAGCGCATCTCACTGCGGCTCGACCTGCCATCCTCGCTCCCAGCCGTGGTCGGCAACAGGACCCAGCTCGTCGAGGTGCTGATGAACCTCCGCCCTGGATGCCTTCGACTCGATTTGCGAAGACGGCGCCGGGCCGCGTGAAATGGAAATTCGCGCGCGCCGCCTGGAAACCGGTCACGTGCAAATTGCGGTCCGCGACTCCGGCAAGGGAATCGCTCCCGAGATCATGCCCCGGCTCTTTGACGCTTTCTTTACGACCAAGCCTAAAGGCATGGGCATAGGACTCGCCATAGTGCGGTCGATTGTCGACAATCACGGTGGCCGGCTATGGGCGACGCGCAATCCGGACCGCGGGGCAACATTGGAATTCGAGCTGCCGGTCAAGCCGTATGCGGAAAGCCGGATCTGATTTGAATACCCGGATGCCCATGTCAGCGCCAATCCGGGTCGCGATCATCGATGACGAAGAGGCCATCTGCAAGGCTTTGGCGAGGCTTATGAGGTCGGCGGGGATTGAAGCCACTACGTTCTCATCGCCGCAGGAATTTCTCAGCAACCCCATTCATCAGCAAGTCGACTGCGCAATAACCGACATGCGGATGCCAGGGTTCGACGGCCTTCAGCTCCAGGAGCAGCTTGGCAGGATCATGCCGCATCTCTCGATGGTGTTTATCACCGGCCACGGCGACATTCAGGAGAGCGTACGGGCCATGAAAGGTGGCGCGGTGGACTTTCTGGAGAAGCCGATTGACGACGAGGCGCTGCTGGCCGCTATCCGCAACGCGTCCGAGCGCAGTCGCGCCTTGAAAGTGTCGCACGAGGAGCGGACCATCCTCGAACGCCGTTACCGTGCAGTGACATCACGCGAGCGCGAGGTGTTCGCCCTGGTCACGGCCGGGATGCTGAACAAGCAGATCGCCGCCGATCTGGGCGTTACCGAAAAAACCATCAAAGTTCATCGAGCACACGTGATGCAAAAGATGGGAGCCGGGTCGCTGGCCGACCTGGTGCGCATGGCGGAGCGACTGGATGTTCGGAAGGCGGACGCCCCTAAACGCACCTTATCCACGATTGTTTTTTGAAAGCGCCAGCGCCCGGGCAAGTGCTTCGAGCAGGACTCGCTCGTCAACCGGTTTGAACAGAGCGGCGACCGGATGCGCTTGTTCGATCAGGCGTCGCGGCATCATTGCGGCCTGTGATCAGGATTGCGGGCAATCCGCGCCCCGATTCCGCGAGCGCCCTGCACAATTCGATTCCGTTCATTTCCGGAAGGTACATATCGACTATCATGCATGCCCTGGTCTTCGGCACTTCACTTGCCAGCAGCGCGCGCGGCCGGTCGAAAGCTCTCACCTGGAAACCAGCGGCGCGTATCAGCCTTGCCAGCGCGGGCAGAAAGGACGGATCGTCGTCCACGACCAGAACTGTCGCGGTTTTGCGGAGGCCGGACGAGGCCGACCTTTGCGCCCGCGATCTCGCGCCTTTCGACGCGCGCTTGTTTCGCACGGAGGTCACGCCATCTGAAGGCATTTCGCTTAACCTCTCCGTCCTTCCATAAGTCCCACACTCATTGTCCGCCCGCTCCCGGATATTCTTCAATTGGACCAAAGAGCCATACGCCCGGCAGATACTGGCATTTCGGTGAGCGAAAGGTTGGCATAAGAGGAAACGGCGCTGAGAAGAACCGAACGCCCCGGCATAAGAAACACAAAAGTCGGCTTAACGTGGACAATCCTTACTAAGACAATCACGCGCGTCGGGATGCTTCGGCTTCTTCCGTCGAATATTGAATTAATTCCGACGAGTCAGGCGCATCGGATTAGGACCAAAGTCCAATTTACGGCAGGGCGGCGGATTGGTGTCTAATGGCGCATTCCGGACAGGGACTATAATGCAGTGTTAGAGAAGTTCGTCTCATGCGCAACGACCGGAATGATGAACAGGAGTGACGACCATGCATGAACATTCGAGACGGCCATCGCCCGCATCCGCGCGCCGCTTGGTTTATCTGCTGCTCGCAGCGATTCTAGCCGGATGCGCCGGCGCATCGGTTGCACCGCAAAGCCAGGGTGCGCCTGTTACCGGCAATCGCCCGAGCGCAATTTATGTCTATCCGTTCGCCGCAACCGCGCAGGATGTCACGCTCAACCAAGGACTATTCCAGCGGACGTATCGAAATCTGACCAACTCAAATACCGATCAAAGCCAGGTCCAAATTGCCGAAGCCACCGCTCAGGCGCTCGCGAGTAACATAGTGAAGGAGCTCCAGAGCCAGGGCTACAGCGCGGTCCAGGTGGCCCGCGGAACCCCAGTCAATGGCGTCAACGTGCTCGTCGTTGACGGCGAGTTCGTCAATATCAACGAAGGTAATCAGCTCCGCCGCATGGTGATCGGCCTGGGCACAGGCCAGGCCACGCTGGACACGAAGGTGCAGGTCTACCAGGTAGCCGACGGCAACAGCACGCGGATACTTGATTTCACGACCCACGCTGACAGCGGCAGTATGCCCGGAGCGGCTCTGACTGCGCCCGCGGGAGCTGCCGCGGGTGGGGCGGCGGCGGCAGCTTCGCTGGGCGTGAACGCCGCCGGGGGAGTTGTGAAGAGTTATACCGCGTCGAGCGGCTACCTGGCGCAGAAGACCGCGGATCAGTCGGTCACGTACATGGTGCAGTATTTCACGCAGCAGGGTTGGACTTCATAGTCGTGAATGCACCGGTGGCGCACTAGGATGATCCTGATGCGTCCGGAGAAAACGGCGATGACGCATTCTGGATTCAAGGTCGGTCTGGCCGCGATTCTGGAGCAATGGATGAATGAGCCCTGCGCTGCAAAGAATCTAGGAATTACAACATCGGCCTCCTTATGCTAAAGAAGGGTGTGGCTATTTGCACGCGAGGGGAGGATGCACTGCCCGACTTGCGGTTTTGAAAATTCAGAGTCGCTCACACTCTGCGGAAAGTGTGGTTCTCCGCTGGTGAGTCCGAGTCCCGAGCGTCGAGCGGCCGTCCTCCGTGCGCGCGATAGTTGGGTCGGCAAATTGATCGACCTTTCCCGACGGAACAAACTGCTCTTCTTTCGAGACCTCAAGACGGGCACGCTTGATCTCTCGAAGAGCGATCCGGGGGTTCTGAGCGACTTACTTCGCGGCGACAGTGTCACCCTAACCAGTCTGCTTCCAGGTGCGGACGAGGTCAGCACATCTGCCCGCGCAAAGGAAATCCGCAGTAAGGCGCTCTCAAATCTTGAAGAGCGGGGGCTGGAGACACTATTCATCGCTTTCGGATTCGCTACCTGGCTCGCCACGGACGGTGGGAGACCTGCCGAGTCGCCGATTCTGCTGGTCCCCGTAGTTTTGGAGAAGCGAGGCCGTGAAGGCCGCGCCATGAATCTGCGGCTGGCCGGCGACTTACAAATCAATCCAGTACTCCTGTTTTCCCTCGAGCGAGAACACGGTCGGCAGGTGAATCCTGAAGCAGTATTGGAAGCCAAAGAAGCGAACGGCGAGGAACCTCTGAAAGACCCCACCGTAGTTTACGCGCGCCTTCAGAAGATCGCCGCTGGCATCAAAGACTTTCGCATAAGTCCGCGTTCCGTACTAGGTAATTTCGCCTACCAAAAGATGGCGATGGTCAAGGACCTGAAGGACAACCTTGACCAACTTACTATGCACGATCTTATTGCGGCGATTGCGGGCGATCCAAGTGCCCGGCAAATGCTGCGCGCTGCCAATACGGAAGAAAATCCGAGAGAGCTGGATCTCATTCCACCGAATAACGAGTTCCTCGTCCTCGATGCTGACTCCACCCAACAGGCTGCGATTGCGGGAATTCTCAAGCTAAGGAGCGGAGTAATCCAAGGACCTCCGGGTACCGGCAAGAGTCAGACGATCGCAAATTTGATTGTCGAGCTCGCTGCCCGAGGACGTCGCGTCCTGTTTGTCGCAGAGAAACGGGCAGCTCTCGAAGTCGTGCTCGATCGCTTGCAGCGTCGCGGCTTGCGCCATTTAGTACTCGACCTCCACGGTGCCGGTGTCACCCGTCGCTCGGTAATGAGCCAGTTTGCTGAAAGTCTAAGTCTCGTGCGCGAGTCGGCGTCGATCGATCCGGAACAGCTTCATCGCCGCTTTGTCGACCGCCGAAAGCGCTTGAACGAGCACGTCATGCGCATGTATCAGCGCTGGCTTCCGTCGGGACTGACTGTCTATCAGTTGCAGGGACGACTCCTGCACTTTGTCGCCGAACAGCAATCGGGGGTTCGATGGCGCGGCGTAGATCTTGATCGACTTACTCCGAGTGCTATGGATGAATCTTACGCGCTGCTTTCGGAGCTAGAGGGCTTCAGCGGCCTCTTTTTGCGAACAGATCCGTCGCCATGGACCGGCGCGAAACTGGCCGGCGGCGCGGTCGTTCAGCAGACGATCGATGCAGTGCGAGGACTCGTTGACGGATGCTGGCCCGCGCTGCGGGCGAGCTTGCCCGCTGTGGTCGCTACCGGTAAAGCGCCAAACCCAAATACCCTCGAGGAATTGAGCTCGTTGCTCGGGCTCTTGAACGGGATAAACAAAACGCTGGATTGCTTTGAGGCGGCGATTTTCGAACAAGACCTGGAAGCGATCAAGGTTGCACTCAGCCCGGCTGGGAGCCGCCTATCAGCGGCGTTAGCTTGGTGTTTCAAAAGCAACTATCGGCGAGCTCGAAAACAAGTCCGAGAACTCCGACGCAATGGAGAAAAGTCCAGCGCGAAGCTGCTGTTGAATGTGATCACGATGGCTGCAGCTCAACTCCGGCGTTGGAACGCACTAGCTCCAGGACGACCTCCGGTCATCTGCAACGGTCTTGGGGACTGTCGATCGGCTCTCGACCGCATCCTTGTTGAGCTCGAAACGCTGGCTCCAGTTCTCGCTCGCGGCGATCTGCGCCGTTACTCACTTGACGCACTGCAACAGCTCTGTAACACGCTCGCTGCGGATAACCTTACCCCACACCGTTTGCCCCGGCTAACCCAGATCGAGCAGCGGCTTTCAGAACTTGGAATTACCGCTCTTCAAGATGAAATTAGGAAACGGAGACCAGCCACGCCAGTCTGGCCCAAATTACTGGAATACGCTTGGCATGCGTCATCGCTGGATCGCGCACGGAGCGAAGACCCGAATCTTGCCGGCTTCAACGGCAGTGCCCATCAGCGATTTCGCGAAGAGTTTTGCGAGCTGGATATGGAACGTTTGAATCTGTCGGTCCAACGAGTCCGGCGGGCTCATGCCGAACAGGCATTGAGCGCGATGAACGCGCATCAGGATCAAGAAGATCTCATCCGGCATGAAGCAGCCAAAAGAGCCAGACACCTCCCGTTTCGTAAACTACTAGCCCAGGCGCCGGACGTACTAACGGCGCTCCGACCGTGCTGGGTTGCCAGTCCGCTCTCTGTCAGCGAACTCATGCCGGCTGCGCGGAAGTACTTCGATGTAGTCTTGTTCGATGAGGCCAGCCAAGTGCTGCCTGAGGATGCCGTGCCCGCTCTTCTGCGAGCTTCAACTGCCGTCGTCGCTGGTGATCAAAACCAGCTTCCGCCCACGACATTCTTCGACCTGAGTGGGGACGAGGACGAAGAGGATGAGTCTGCTGCTGCCGTGGAAGGTTTTGAGAGTTTACTCGATCAGATGATCGGGTTGATTGAAAGACCTTGGTCCCTTGACTGGCACTATCGCAGTTTGGACGAGTCGCTCATTGCTTTCTCTAATAGCCACATCTACGGTGACCGACTCATCACGTTCCCGGGAGCTGGAGGTCCGCCGGCGCTGTCCCAGGTCTTGGTTCCGTTCATCCCTGATCAGGACGGCCAGGAAGAGAGCTCGGGCGCGGAAGTCCGAGAGTGGTCGAATTAGTGTTGAAGCATGCGGCTGAACGCCCTGGCGAAACGCTCGGAGTAATTGCGATGGGCATCGAGCACGCCCGCAGGGTCGAGGCTGCGGTGGACCGCGCGTTAATCTCTCGCCCGGACCTCGAAGGCTTCTTCGCCGAAGACAAAAGTGAACGGTTCTTCGTGAAGAACCTTGAGCGGGTGCAGGGCGATGAACGTGACGCAATAATACTGACTATCGGATACGGCAAGGATCGCTCAGGCAGGCTCTTGTATCGATTTGGTCCGCTTAACGCCAAGGGCGGCGAGCGTCGCCTCAACGTCGCTGTCACTCGGGCCCGCCAACGGATGACAGTAGTTTCCTCCTTTGATCATCGTGACATGGATCCCGAGCGAACAAGGGCGCGAGGTGCAGATCTACTCCGTCAATATCTCGAATATGCGGCAAGTCGGGGCAAGCGGTTTGGTGACGAGGGCCGGCTCGCCTTCCCGGAAAACTCGTTCGAAGCGGATGTTCAGAATGCACTTCAGTCAAAAGGGATTGAACTCATTCCGCAGTACGGTGTTTCGAAATATCGGCTCGATTTTGTCGCGAAGCACCCGAAGCGACCTGGTCGGTTGGTCCTTGCGGTAGAGTGCGACGGCGCCAGCTATCATTCGGCGTATACGGCGCGAGATAGAGACCGCTTGAGACAGCAACACCTAGAGGCATTAGGCTGGCGATTCCATCGCATATGGTCGACCGAATGGTTCATGCGCCGGGACCAAGAGATTGATCGTGCTGTCGCCGCCTACGAAGCGGCAGTTGTTCTCGCTGATCGCTCGGATACTTCAGGAGGGGGCTCCAGTGCGAACTCCGGCGGTCCCGCCGAAAATGGCTCTAGTCGTCCTCCAGATGTCAGTGCCGCTAGCATCGTAAATTTGAGGCGTCCACGGCCCCCCGTTCCGACAAGGTCCACTATCGATGAATATCGTCCCAGCGAGCTGCTCTCCCTGGTCGAGTGGATTGAGTCCGATGGACGCTTGCGAACGAACCAGGAGCTTGCCGACGAAATGGTCAAAGCCCTCGGGTTCAAACGCCGGGGCGCGCGAATTGATGAGGCAATCAGGAAAGCCATCTCGCAGAGTCATTGGCGAGCAAAATCGGCAGCCTCAAAGGTTGTGCGTTAAGCGGGGCGGTTCCGCGATAGCTGCTTCTTCAGCCTGAACGTGACGTACCGGTTCTGAACCGGTACGTCAGTCCGCGCGCGAAACCGGGATTGGAAATCCCGGTCGCGTGTTACGCTCAGGCCGCTGCGAGCTTCGCCTCGTCCGCCGCCGAAGGACCCGTTACCCGGTAGAGCTTCTGGGCATTCCCCCAGAGAATTTTGCGCCGCACCGACTCCTCACAGTCAGAAAGGCCGCCCTTGATCCGGGCGTGCACTTCGTCGCCGTAGAGCGAGGTCGGATGCGGAAAGTCGGTCTCAAAGAGGACATTGTCGACGCCAATCTTATCAATCAGGCGGCGCGGCGCCGTCTGCTCGAACCAGTAACAGGCATAGACGTTGCGCGCGAAGTATTCCGACGGCAGCCGATCGAACTCCGGATGCTCTTCCGCCACGCTATTGCCCTGGAACTGGTAATCCATCGCTTCGAGCACGAAGGGAATCCAGCCGATGCCGCTTTCCACTGAGACGAACTTAATCTTGGGATAGCGCGCCAGCACTCCGGACATCAGCAGGTCGTTCAGTTGAAGGCCGTTGCGCAGGAAAATATCCACCGCCAGCTCCGCAAACGCCGCCATCCTGCCGTAGGCCGCTACCCTGGTTTTCAGCAGGCCCTCTGCCATATCGCCCGAGCCGATATGGAAGCTGATCGGCAAATCCAGCTCGACCGCTGTCTCCCAGAGCGGGTTCCAATGCGGATCGCCCAGCAGCGGCTGATTCCAATATTGCGGCTCTCCTGTGAACAGGATGCCTTTGTGGCCCACGGCGGCGCACCGGCGGATCTCTTTCACCGCGGCGGCGACGTCCCAGAATGGAATCGAGGTGATGGGGAGCAGACGGCGCTCATCGGCCGACGCCCATTCGGTCTGCCAATCGTTGTAGATTTGAACACAGGTGAGCATCAGCTCAGGGTCGTTCAGCTTCAGGAACTGCTGGGCGCCAAACCCGCCGACGTTCGGGTACATGACCATCGCCCAGATGCCCATGTCATCCATGTATTTCAGCCGCGCCTTGGCGTCGTATGCACCCGGATGCATCTCCTGGTAGTTCTTTGGCGGATGCTTGAAACTCCCTCTGCCAGCGGTCGCGGTCATGCCAATATTGCCGAGGCTCCGGGTTTCTCCCAGCATCCACTGCTGGACTCCCTTGGCATTGGTCACTACATGCGGCACGCGGTCGCGCATGCGAGCAGGCGCGCGGCTGGTCCACAGGTCCGGCGTTTCGGTCACGTGGGTGTCGGCGTCAATTATTGTGTAGCTGCTCACGGTATTCCTCCTTCAGTTTTGCGCATCCCATTTGGTTGCGGCCTTGCGGCTTTGCTCACCATCGGGAGCACTACGCTACGTTGCGGTTGACAAAACGGAGACTAGTCGCTTTGGATTCGCTTGTCCAAAGCTCCCGCGCGAAATGATCAATGCGTTACCGGGGGTCGAGCTTCGCATTTGCCGCTAGTGGACGTCCTGGATTAGGACAGAGCGCATGGTGAGCGGGGTGTTCAATCCAAGGAGATGGCTGAGCATAGACTACTCGCCTCATCCCGAGGAGCGCTCGTTTCTGGAACGGGCACTTATCCGTCGGGAGGGCGAGGTTGAGACCACCGTTGCAGTGCCGAGCGATCGGGAGAGCGAACGGATATTCGGGGTCCGGCTGGCACGCCACGGCTTGCAGGCGGTCTGGTTGGAGGTCGTGAACGGGGGCGGAGAACCGCTATGGCTGAACCGGGTACAACTTGACCCGGACTACTACACTGCGCTGGAGGCCGCCCGCATCGCGCGCTTTGCCATGGGCACGCGGCTAGTGGCATTCGGGGTGCTCGGATGGCTCTTCGTTCCGCTCCTTCCGCTCGTGCCGCTCAAGTACCTGGGCGCGCGCGCCGCCAACCTGCGACTGCGAGAACTTTTGCGCGGGATGAGCTTCCCAACAGGAATTATCCCGCCCGAGAAGAAGGCCAGCGGGTTTCTGTTCACCTCCTTGGACGAGGGAGTGAAGCGGATTGACGTTCGGTTGTTGGGCCGCCGCGAAGCCTTGGACTTCCCGTTCACAGTCGAGGTACCAGGGCTGGTGCTGCCCCATCCGGCTGAGGAAGCGGCGCCAGCCGGCAAGGCCGAGGAACTCGACGAAGCGGCGCTCAAGGTTTGGCTGGAACGGCAACGGCGATGCACCGGCAATGCGCGTGAGACCGTCGAGGGTGATCCGCTCAATCTGGTCATCGTGGGCGACCGCGCCAGCATCCAGGAGTGCCTGGGCACCTGGGACGAGACTGAGTCGATCACCTTCGGCACCTCATGGAAAACGGCCAAGGCGTTCCTGCTGGAGTCACAATATCGGTACTCCCCGGTGAGCCCGCTGTACCTCGGTGGCCGCCGGCAGGATCTTGCGCTCCAACGCGCCCGTCGGAGCCTCAACCAGCGCCTCCACCTGCGATTGTGGGCCACGAGCGTCAGTTTTCAGGGTCAGCCGGTCTGGATCGGCCAGGTCAGCCGCGATATCGGCGTGCGTTTCACGCCCAGAACCTGGAATCTGACCACGCATCAGATTGATCCCGACGTCGATGAAGCGCGGGACTACGTGCTGGATGATCTGCTGGTCACGGGCCGTGTCGCCCGGCTCGGCTTCGTCCGCGGGGTGGAGGCTGCGCCCGCCGATGCGCCGCGTCGCAACCTGACAGGCGATCAGTACTTTACCGACGGCCTGCGGGCGGTCGCGGTGCTTTCGTGCACGCGCACGGCCCCCTCCTCCCTATCCTGGTCGTTTGTGGCATCTTCGAGTTGATGCTAACGGAGCAAGAGGAGAACCTTATGAAGACCAATCGCACCTTCAGCCTCACGATCACGTTGGTAGCCCTCGCGATCACGGCCATTTTCGCCAATGCCTTGATTTCAGGTACCGCAATTGCCGCAAGCGCAAGTGAGATAAGCCGGAACTCCGAAGACGCGTTGCACAGGCTTTATCGGACAACTCCGGGGTCGGAGGCTTTGGCGGATAAGGCAAAGGGCATCCTCGTATTTCCGAGTATCGTGAGGGGCGGCTTTATCGTCGCCGGCCAATGGGGTGACGGCAGTCTGATCGAGGGTGGGCGAACGGTCGGATATTATCGGTCGATCGCGGGATCGGTAGGGTTTCAGGCGGGCGTGCAATCGTATGGTTACGTGCTATTTTTTATGGATGAGGCTTCGCTCAGGTACCTCGATAAAAGCGACGGCTGGTCGGTTGGAACCGGGCCCACTCTGGTAGTGCTCGACAAAGGGTTCAGCAAGAACATTTCGACCACAACCATGCAAAAAGGCGTCTACGCGTTCATTTTTAATCAGAGAGGTTTGATGGGCGGAATCGGCATCTCAGGGTCCAAGATCAGCAAAATTCACCCTGATTAGCCGCGCATGAAATCATTAACCTTTGCAAACCGCGCGCTGCCGGTACGAATCTGGATCAGGATTTCAAACAGGAAATTCCGGTGAACAAGCACATAAGCAAGAATCCCGAAACCAAGCATCTGGCCGGTGACGTCGTTCACTATCGGGAATACAAGATTCTGCTGCAACCCGATCAGTTCACCAGCAAACGCGGCTTTCAGGAATTCTGGGAAGACGCGAACAAGACCATCAAGAAACTCGGTCTGAAGGTGGACACCGATCGACACGCCTTCGACAGCCAGGTCCGGGAGGTGCTCTTTTACGACACGCCGCAGTTCGACCTCTACAACCATCACTTCATTTTGCGCAAGCGCACTTTCTATGATCAGGGATGGCCGCGCCCGGGCCACGAGCTGACCTTCAAGTACCGGGACCCCGACCTGAAGGCAGCCGCGGCCGTCGACGTGCGTCCGCAACTGGGAGGTCACGACGAGGTCAAGTTCAAGGAGGAACTGTTGCTCGAGCGCGACCGCCTGGGAGGAATGCGCAGCGTGTACTCTCATGGCTGCGTGCTTACCTCACCCGCGATTGAACTCGATCGCGGTATCGAGGATATTGCCCGGGCTTTTCCCACACTGAAGCGGATCGACATAAGCCCGAGAACCAAGATGGAACTGGTCAATAATGTGGCGGTCGAGGAAGTGCAAAATACTATGGGCATGATTCACTTCCACCATCACTTCAAGGGCAAAGTTACAATTGCCATCTGGCGCAGCCGGGCACTGGAGAAATCGCTGTCGGGCGAGTTCGCGTTTCAGTGCAAGTTCGACCATATGGAGGAAGTCAGCAAAGAAGCCATCGAGCTGTCGGAAGAGTTCTACAAGCAGGTACAGCTCGACTGCGCGCAATGGATCAAGCTCGGCACCACTAAGACCGCGATGGTTTACGGACTGGGGGCTGGAGACCATCTGAGAAACCGGGAATAGCTTGCCCCGGCGTGCCTCCGCCTTTGCTCTGCGCCTGGTTCCCTTCGCGGTTATACCGAATTCCTACTGACTATCCTGAGCCCAAACCAGTGGGATCGCGAGTGCGGGCCGCGGTATGCGGCCTGTCAACCGAACCCGTGCGGCGCGCGTGCCGCGGAAGCGAAGTTCAGTCGGGCCGTTCGAAGGACGGACCCGAAAAGCCGGTGCCGAACTTTATGCGGACGTTGCCGGTGTTCATGCCGCCGTCGACGACCATCGCGGTCCCGGTTATCCATTCGGCCTCGTCGCTGGCGAGGAAGAGCGCCATCGCGGCGATATCTTCGGGACGTCCGGCGCGCGGAATTGGCTGTGATTTAGCCATGCTGCTGCGGGCCGCCTCCTCGCCCCCGCGCATCCCACGGTATACGAGTGGCGTGATCACGCCGCCGGGGCAGATGCAGTTGACGCGGATACGATCGCGTCCGAGCTCGATCGCAGCGCTCCCAGTGAGGCTGACGACGGCGGCCTTGGCGGCACTATAGGCGTGCAGTCCGGCGACACCGCGCAGGCCGGCGACGGAAGAGGTCGAGATGATCGATCCGCCGCCGACTTTGCGCATCGGTTCGATCGAATACTTGATGCCGAGGAATACGGCGCGGGTCAGAATGACAAAGCTCTTGTCCCAATCGGCTGCGGTGGTGTTCTGCAGCAGGCCGGTGGCGCCGCCGATGCCGGCATTGTTGTAGGTAATATCCAGGCGGCCGAATTCGCGCACCGCGCGATCGATCAGCGCCTTGATCGCATCGTCGCTGGCGACATCGGTATGCTGAAAAACAGCGCGTCCGCCAGCGGCGGCAATTTCCGCGATAGTGGCTTCACCGGCCTGCGAGTTCAGATCCGCGACGACGACCGCCGCGCCTTCCTTGGCGAAGCGCAGCGCGGTGGCGCGGCCCATCCCGCTCGCCGCACCCGTTATAACCGCAACTTTTCCTTCGAGCTTACCCACAATCATTTCTCCTTGGCGACGATCGGCCGACTCTCTATCTATTCGACTTTACCAATGTTTGACAAACGCAGGCATCGAGCGCTTGAGAAGCGAATCGATCTGCGCCGCCGTTATTTACTGGTGTGAAAAAGGCCAGCGCGCGGACCTCGATCGAGCGACAACTGCCGCATTATGGCGCGTCCATCATGAATCGAAACCGGCCGGGAGCGACGGCGGCCGTCCGCGTAGTTGAGCGCGACCCGAAAGAGATTGCCCGTATGGACGGTTTCGCTCATCTCATAAGGCCGGATTCGCAGCGGTGCGGCGGAAATGGTCCGCGATTACCTCGGCGACGCAGCAGGTCAGCTTGCGCACGAACGGAATATGCAAGAACTCGTTGGGGCCGTGGGCGTTCGAGTGCGGTCCGAGCACGCCGGTGATCAGAAACTGCGCCTCCGGAAACTTCTCGCCCAGCATGCTCATGAATGGAATCGTACCGCCGAGGCCCATATAGGCGGCTGGCTTGCCGAACCATCGCTCCGACGCCGTGCCGAGCGACGCTTCGAGCCACGGCGCCAGTTCCGGCGCGTTCCATCCGGAGGCGGCCCAATCGCCACTGAAAGTCACCTTTGCGCCATATGGCGGGTCCTTCTCGAGGATGTCCTTCATGCTTTTGTTGGCCAGCTTGGGATTGCACCCGGGCGGGATGCGCAGCGACAATTTGAGCGCGGTCATCGGGCGCAGGACATTGCCGGCGTTGCCGATCGTGGGGATACCGTCGGCGCCGATAATCGAGAGCGCCGGCCGCCAGTCACGATTCAGGATGAGCTCGGCAAGGTCGTCCGAGGCGGCCCGCGCGCCTTCCACAAAGGGAAACTCCGCCGGGAGCGAATCCGCGAGGATCGCGGCGGCCGTATGGGCCTCCTGCACGCGGGATTCCGGGATCGGCACGTGATACTCCGGCACCAGGATGCGGCCGGTCTTTTCGTCCTCGATACGATTCAGCAGCATCCGCGCGATCCGGAAGCTGTCGGGCACAATTCCGCTTGCGCCCGAGTGGATTCCCTCGGTAAGGACTTCGACCCGGAGAGTTCCGCCGGCCAGTCCGCGGAGCGAAGTCGTGCACCAGAGCTGATCGTAATTGCCGCAGCCCGAATCGAGTCCGATCACCAGGCTCGGCTTGCCGATACGATCGCCCAGCGCCGCGATGTGATGCGGCAGGTCGAAGCTGCCGCTCTCCTCGCAGGCTTCGATGATCACGACGCAGCGGGCATGCGGGATAGCCGCCGCATCCAGCGCTCCAATCGCTCCGAGACAGGCGAACATCGAGTAACCGTCATCGGCGGCACCGCGCCCGTAGAGCCGCTCGCCTTCGAGGGCGGGCTGCCACGGGCCAAGACCCTCGCGCCACCCGGTCATCTCGGGCTGCTTGTCGAGATGACCATACAACAGCACGCAATCGTCGGATTGGCCGGGTACATCGATCAGAATCAGCGGCGTGCGCTTGTCGGTGCGCACCACCTCGAGCGTCATTCCTTTGAGGGGATGATTGCGCGCCCAGGCCTCGAACCGCGCGACCACCTGGTCCATGTAGCCGTGCTCACGCCATTGCTTATCGAAAGCCGGCGACTTGTTGGGAATACGCACGTACTCGATCAGTTCGGGAACGATCGAATCATTCCAGAGCGGATCGACATAATTGCGGATAGCGGCAGCGTCCATGGCGAAAATCTACGCGGCGCAGGTTGGCGTCGCAAATCAGTTCAGCTTCGCGAAGGCCTTTAGCAGACGGCGGACGCAGGCCGGATAATCCTCGTTGACCGCGTTCGGAACGATGATCGGCACCTCGGCACCCTGTTTGCGATACTGCTCCAGCCGCTCGATACAGCGCGACTCGGGACCAACCAACGCGACCGCGTCGGCCATCGGCTCGCTCACCGCCGCGGCCATCGCCGCCGTGTCTCCCCTCGCAGCCGCTTCCATCGCGGTCCTGGCCGCTGACTCGAAGCCACTACGGGCGAGCAGGCGATTGTAGAAGGGAAGTGCAGCGTAGAACGCCAGGCCCCGCTGGGCGGCGGCATAAGCGGTCTTGAGGTCGTTGTGCATGAACACCGGAAGGCCAACCGTCATCGCGACGTCGCCCGGCTTTCGCCCATGTTTCTTCGCGGCCTCGCGTGCGACATCGATTGACTTGCGCATCCGTTCGGGCGGACAGAGATAAAGCATCAGGCCGTCGGAAAGCTCGCCGGCCAGGCGCGCGGTCTCGAGTGCGAGCGCGGCATAGTAAATCGGAACGGGCTTTTTTGGTTGACGGAATTTCATGCCGAAAATGGTCGCCTCGCCGGCGAGCGTCTTACGGATAACAAGCGTGTCGTGGCGCAGGCGGTCGCGCAGATTGCCCAGTTCGATTCCACGCGCCTCGAGCGCCGGGCGATGGCTCACGCCCAGGCCAAGGATGAAGCGGCCGTCGGCCGCGTCCTGGACCATCTCCGCGGACGCCGCGCATAGCATCGGATCGCGCAAGTAGATATTGGCGATCCACGTCGCGATCGTGACGCGCTTAGTTGCCTTCGCGACCGCATACGCGCAGATCATCACGTCGTTGTTGGCCTCGGGAATATAAACCCCGCTGAAACCCGCGTCCTCGATTTCCCGCGCGATCTGCGTGAACTCATCGTGAGCGATACCGGACATTGGGGAGAGCGATACTCCGCATGCTGTCATGGCCTTGATGGTCTCCTTTCGCGAGACGTTCGCGACAATGTCCACCAATACACCTTTGCGCCCAACCGTGTCGTGCGATTTACCCCTTTCAGCGCGAGTTTTTCGTCGAACACAAGCCCGGTGATCCCAGGCCATAACCGTGTAACCAGGCTGCCACCTTCGCATACAGCGCCTGTGGATTGCCGGTGATTTCGATCAGCTTCAGCCGATTGGCTGTCCCGGCCTTGATCGAGAGATCGGTTTTTTTGAGATGGAGTTCGCCCGCGAGAAACGCCAGAATCGCCTGGTTCGCCTTACCGTCCCTGGCAGGTGCCGCGATCGCGATTTCAAGCGCGCGCTTGCCGTCAGCCACCTGAACGATTTTCGGTGTCCGCTCCTCTGACTTGCCGAGTCGCGCACCGGCTTTGGCCTTGATGCTGAGGCGCACACCCGTGCCACAGGACGATAGAATATCGCGAAAATCATCTGCCATTTTTTTCACCGCACTTTCGCCATAGTGCTGCCATTGTCCCGAAGCGTCGTACGTACCAAATGCTCAGCGTCTCCTTGCGGATTCGGTCGGAGCCCCTGTATCAAATCGGCGATTAGTCCTAAAATTCTCATGCACGGGCTGACGCCAACGGTATGCCAGATGCCTGAGACCGAAGAACGCTATGTGTGATCTGTTGTGACACCTCACTTGACTCCCCGCTACTTTCGGGGGCCGCATTTGTGCCTGTTTGCGGTCTGTCTCTTTGCTTCACTGTTGCCGCGCACCGCGTCGGCGGTTGAGGTGACGATTCCGCTCAATATCGACTACCTCACGCTGGGGGCGGCGCTCAAAGATCAGCTTTACAATGGGGCCAACGGTCGCGCCGAGCTGTGGGCCGGCTACGACAAATGCCAGTTTCTATACGCCACTAATCCGCGCTTCGGACGGAACGACGGCGTTCTGAAGCTGGAAACCAATGCGGAACTGAGCCTTGGCCTGGCAGTGGCCGGCAAATGTATAACGCCGATTACATGGTCGGGCATTATCGAGGCTGAGAGCCAACCTTACGTTGGCGCCGATCTGGCAATTAAATTCCACGTCACCAATATCAATCTCTACAACTCAGAACATAAACGAACCATACTACTCAGAGGCTTCGATCTCATTAAGCATAGTCTGATTCCGCGGCTTGAAACGTTCTCATTCGATCTCAGAGCGCCCCTGCGACAACTCGAAGACCTTGTGCGAGCGGCCGCCGTACCCGATGCCGCCGGGCGCGTCGATAATGCTCTTTCGACGCTGCGGCCGATGTCGGCGGTCGTCCCCGAAGACAGGGGCCTGAAGCTCACCCTTGAACTGAGCGTTCCGGCGATCGCAATCCCAACGCCCGCCGCATCGGCCGCTCCGCTGAGTCCCGCCGAGATCGCCGCGTGGCAAACCATGCTGGACAATTGGGACGCTTTTTCGGTCTTTGCGATCAAGCAACTCGGCGGCACCGTCGAGGATAAGCAGGTCCGTAGTGAACTCTTCGATCTCCTGCTCGATAGCCGTTATCGCCTCGTCGCAGCGCTGGCGCGACCCGAGGCTAGTAGCGGACCCGATCCCATACGGGTCATTTTTATCGACGAATGGACCCGTCTTCGTACAATCATACAATCCGCCGCACAGCGGGGGATGCTTGGTAACCGTGCACTCGAGTTTCTATCGTTCGTCAGCGCCGGTGATGCGCTGTTCGCAATTGACCAGGCCGCTCCGGCCCTGGGCATGCGCATCTCCGAAGATGATTTGCGCCGGCTTGCGCGCATAATGGCTCCGCAATATCAGGCCGATCCGATCGCGTTCAGCTACGATACCGATTTGGCATTGCAACAGATGTTTGGCGTGACCGAGCCGCTGGAAACTCCCGGACCGCTCGAAGCGCCTTCGTCCGCGACCGGTCCGACGCCTGGGTCGTCGGGCACGCCCGGCATATTACCGACCCCATCGCCGGTGATCAGCCGACCGGGCATCCCCACCTCGTCGCCGACACCTAAGTCAAGCGCGACCGCGATACCGAGCGCCGCATCGAGTCCCGCCGCGATGCTGCGAATCCAGGAATGGTTATTTGTAACCGCGGACGCCGATGCGGCTGAGGATCCGTTGGCGGCTCAGATTGTCAGTCTCGGCGCGGTGCTCAGGCGCGTCGTAGTCGAGGGCGACAATGCGAGCAGCTACACTCGTTCGGTAGAAAATCTGCTCACCTTAACCGCGCAGCGGGAACTCGTTGATAAAGGGCTCGAACCCCGCTATCGCCAGAACTATCTCATTGTAGTGAAGAGCACCGCCTGGCAGGAGAGCTGCTGGCGTCAATTTGTCAGGGTCCACGGACGTGTCCGTTTTCTCGAGTCGCCGACTGCGGATGTTGGCCTGATGCAGGTCAACAAGCACGTGTGGCGAGGGTTCTACAGCATCCCACGCCTCGAATGGGACATTGTATACAACGCCGGCGCGGGTGCGGAAATCCTGATCAGGCTGATGACCGGCGTCGCCGCGGACGCATCCAGCGAACGCGGAGACCCGCTTGCGGAGGTGGCGCGCTCGACTTACGCCGCCTACAATGGCGGGCCTGACGCCCACAACCGATGGCGTCGTGCCGATGAACCGGCCCAAGCGCGGGATATAGATCAGTCGTTTTTGGTCAAGTTTCGCGCGATCGCCGCCCGACAGCAGTTTGACATCATGACCTGCGCGGCGAATTGGGACCGAACTCACCAACAATAGCCACATTCCGCGCAGGCGCTGCGGGCCGACATCGACACACTACGGCGACGAAGTGCTGAAGGTGTTCGAGGTATGAGGACGGATGCGCGGTATGGAACGAAGCCGCTTGCGTCTGCTATAGGATACAAGGTCGCGTCCTCGTCCGCAGGGACGGCGCGAGCTGAAAAGGGAAGGGAGAATCCTGCATTAACCGGTTGCGCCACACGGGTGTTCTGTGACCGGCACCGATCACATCCGGAGCGCGTCAGGGCGTTTGCTGGCGCTCAGCCGTTCCCGACGGCTCCGCCGCATCGCCATCAGCATCGCCGCCGTTCTTTTGGTCTACACATTCTTTGGCTTCTTCGGTCTGCCGATGATCCTGCGGCATGTGCTCACGACGCAGGTCGCCGCAGGCTTGAAGCGGCCGGTGACCGTCGGCAATATTTCATTCAACCCTTACTCGCTTCGGCTCAACGTCGACAAACTCCATGTCGGCGAACGCGATAGCCCGGAGTCGTTCGTCGATTTGGGCCATCTGAACGTGAAGGCCTCGTGGTCCTCCCTGTTCCGGTTCGCGCCGGTGGTCGCCGAGGCTCATCTGCGGGCGCCGGTAATCCATGTCGTGAGGACCGCCCCGAATCGATTCAATTTTTCCGACCTGCTCGAACCCAAGCCAGGCGCTCCGCCCAAGCCGGCCTCCTCGAAGCCGCAGCGTTTTGCGGTCTCGAATATCGAGATTCGCGAGGGCACGGTCTATTTCGACGATCGTGTAGTTGGCCGCAAGCACACGATCGACAAGATCGGGATCGGCGTCCCGTTCATTGCGAATCTGCCGAAGGACGTCGCGATCTACGAGCAGCCCAGGGTCGAGATGGAGATCGACGGAAGCCCGCTGCGCCTGGTGGGCACCGCGCGGCCCTTCAATAGCGAGCCCGAATCCGAGCTCGCGTTCAATCTGAGCGCGCTTCAACTTTCGTCTTATCTTGTGTATTCGCCGCGCAAGCTCCCAATCGCGCTGCCCCAGGGAACGCTGTCGGCCTCTCTCCTGATCCACTTCGTGCAGGCCGTGTCCGGCCCCTCGGTGCGAATCGGCGGCGTCGTAAGGCTCGACGCTATCGACGTGCGCGACGCCGCCAATTCACCACTGGCTGGGCTGAAGGAAATGGCGGTTAATATCGACGATCTCGAGCCGTTTCAACATATCTTTCATCTCGGAACGATCACGGTCGACGGCCTCGATAGTTTTCTGGTCCTGAACAAGGACGGCACGAACAATCTGAGCGCGATCCTGGCGGCGAAGGGCGAATCGAATGCTCCCGCGAGCGCACCACTTGCGAAGATTGCACAGGCGACCCCAGCGTCCGCTCCGACGCCTGCGATGAGCGCGCCTTCGCTGGTGCAGGCCGCGCCCGGCACCCCCTCGCCAACCGCCGCCCCTACGCCCGCGCAGTCATCCAGCAAAGGACCGATGATTCTCACGCTCCGGTCTTTCGCCTTGACCAACAGCAGCGTTCATCTGAACGACAACACCGGAGCCGTGCCGGCTGCAGTCGTGGTGCAAGCGATTCACGCGAGCCTGAACGATTTCAAGCTTGGTGAGCCGTCGCCGCCGTCGCCGTATGACTTTGGCGCCGCGCTGAACGGCGGCGGAACGATCGGAGTCAAGGGCACGCTTGACATTGCCCAGTCGATTGCGACCGCCGACGTTGCGCTGGCTCAGGTCGACGTGCCGGCGCTGCAAAACTTCGCACAATCGATACTGGCGGCGAAAATCGCCGCCGGAAAGCTTAACGCAAGCGGGCAGGTGCGTGCGATCTTCGCGCCGGGCAAGTTCAACGTGCACGCCGAACCCGCGGCCGTGTCACTCGACAAGTTCGAGATAAAATCACCCGAGGCGAACGATCCGCCCGTGGAATGGAATACCGTCAGCGTTACGGTCGCGCAGGCCGACTTGGCCGCGCGCCACGCGAGTGTCAAGGAGGTGCGCACCGATGGAATCAAGCTCTTCGTCCGGCGCGCCCACGACGGCCGTCTGAACCTGACGTCGTTCGTGCGCCGGACCGGCTCGGCGGCGGCGACACATCCAGCCGGTGCCAAAGCGCCGCGCCGGCCGCGCCCGCGCCAGAGCCCGCCGCCTCCTCCAGCGCAACCGCAAAGACCGGCCTGGCATTACGATATCGCATCGGTGGCGCTTGAACGCAGCGAGATAGGCATCGAGGATGACGGCGCGCTGAAGCCGGTCAAGCTCGCGCTCGCACCGCTCAATGTTCACGCGCAGAATATCACCGATGATTTCGCGAAGGCTTTTCCGGTTGAAACCGACGGCACGCTGAACCGGCGCGGCACGTTCAAGGTCAACGGCACTGCCGCCCTAGCGCCGCTTCAGGCGAAGTTAAGGATTGCGACGCGGCGGCTCGACGTCTCGATGGCGGAGGCCTACACGCCGAGCAATCTCAATGCGAAGATCGCGAGCGCGCTATTGACGGCGGCGGGCGAGGCAGAGGTCTCGGATGTGCGCCATCGGCTGCGGGCGAGCTATCGCGGCAATGTCACGCTGGGGAACGTCAGGCTGCTCGACAAGCTGACCAACGATCTTTTCGCGCGCTGGTCCGCGCTCAGCTTCGAACGGATCGACTTCGCGCTTGCGAACGGACGGCAGAGGGTTCACGTTGGAGCGGTCGCGCTCGACAATTTCTACGCGCGGATAATCCTTAATGCGGACGGTACGCTCAACCTGAGCCAGATCATCTCGAAGCCTCAGCAGGCTCCCGTCTCGCTCACGCATGCGCATCCGACCGCGCCGATATCGGGACCCGCGCCCGCCGCTGCGCCGCCTCCGGCCGCGCCGGCCAGGCCCAGCAACACCGATTTCGCAATCGGCCAAATCACGCTCGCGAGCGGCCATATCAAGTACACGGACAACTTCATCAAGCCTAACTATTCGGCCAACCTGACCGATGTTGCGGGCAAGGTCGGCGCTTTCGGCACGCGCTCGACGGTTCCGGCGCAGGTGGCGCTGCAGGGGAATATCAATGGCAGCGCGCCGGTCAATATCGACGGCTCGATCAATCCGCTCGCGGCCACCGCGTTCCTGGATATCAAGGCCAAGGCCGAGGGAATCAATCTTACCGATCTGACTGCCTATTCGGTGAAGTACACTGGCTATCCGATCGAGAAGGGGACACTGTCGATCGATGTCCACTATCTGCTCGAGCAACGCCAGCTTACCGCGCAGAATCATATCCTGCTCAACCAGTTGACTTTCGGTGACAAGGTTCCGCAGCCGAGTGTGTTGAATTTGCCGATTCGCCTTGCGGTCGCGATCCTCAAAGATGCAAACGGCCAGATCAATCTCGACGTTCCGGTCTCCGGGTCGCTCTCCGACCCTAACTTCAGTATCGGCAGCCTGGTCTTTCACGCGCTGGTGAACGTGATTGTGAAGGCGGTGACGTCGCCGTTCCAACTGCTCGCGTCGGCCATACCGGGCGGCGGTGCGAACGCCGAGGGTCTCGGCTACGTCGCCTTCAAACCCGGCTACTCGATCCTGACGGACGAGGATAAAAAGAAGCTCGACACGGTGGTGGCCGTGCTCAGCAAAAAGCCGTCTCTCTCGCTCACCATCACAGGAAGGGTCGATCCGGCGCTCGATCGTCCCGACCTGCGCGACGCGAAGGTCGACAACCTGGTCAAGTGGGCGAGCCTCGGAAGCGGGAGCGGGAGCGGGCAGGTTACCGCGAATGCCAACTCAGTGGAGTTGACCGAGAGCGAATACAATAAGTATCTCAAGCGCGTATACAAGGCGGCCAAGTTTCCCAAGCCGAAGAATGTTCTCGGGCTTAACAAGTCGCTGCCTCCCGACGAGATGAAGAAGCTGCTCGCCACCAATATGAAGGTGACCGATCAGGATGTTGCCGCGCTGGCGGCCGCGCGCGCCGACGCCGTGCGCAGTTATCTGAGCAAGAAAATAAACCCCGCGCGCCTCTTTATCACGGCGACTAAAATGGATGCGAGCGGTATCAATGACAAGGGTCCGACCACGCGCGCCGATCTGGGTCTCCAGTAGCGGCAAGAGCGGACCTGGCATAAACAGCCGGAGGAATCCAAACCGATGTGGGGGCGTTTCAATGGAATTACTGCGGATTTACGCCATTACTACGATCGTTCTCGCGCTCAAGATGGCCGCGATCGCGGTCGCGCAGGGTCGCGCGCGTACGGGCACGAAACTCTTCCTCAACCCTGAAGATGCGACGAGTTTTGGGGGCGAGCAATCGTCGCGGGAGGCGCCCGCGGTCGAGCGTGGCGCGCGGGCATTTCGCAACGACCTGGAAAATATCCCGATGTTCCTGATCCTCGCCTGGATATATGTGGCCGCCGGGCTCTCCACCACCGCTTTCGCGATCTATTGCGTAGTATTCATGGCCGCCCGCATCGTTCATACGATTTGCTATCTCAATTCGATGCAACCGTGGCGGACGATTGCATATACGGTGGGCGCGCTCGCGATGCTCGCGCTCATCATTCACCTCTTCATTGGGGTCGTGCTTGCCTGACGACGGTCGGAAGCACCCGGCGACCGCGACTGTTATGGCGGAGGGGGGAGGGAGTCGAACCCTCCGGCGACAGTATTAGCCGCCAGGCCGGTTTTGAAGACCGGTGGGGCCACCGGGCCCCTTCCTCCTCCATCGGGAGATCGTAAACATTCCCGATTCGAAGCCGCACGCGCGGATACGTTCGCTTATAGCAGGGCTTGCGGGGCCGGTGCGACGATGTGCCACGGGAAACCCGCGAGGTTGCGGAAGGCGCAGTCCGCGCGACGCCTGCTCACAAACCATGACCGTGCGACTTTGCGCCTGCACTTTCGCGTTCGAGCGTCGGCAGCACGCTCTGGTAGACCTCGATCGTCCGGCGCACCATCGCTTCGATACTGAACTCTTCGCGCACGCGCCGGCGGCCGGCTGCGCCCATCGCGGCACGCATCGGCGGATCGCCGAGCAATAGGTTGAGCGCCGATGCGAGCGCGATCGGATCGCTCGGTGCGACTGTGAGGCCGGTCATTCCGTCGATCGAAACCTGGGTGGCGCCTGAATCGAGCCGGGTGTTGACGACCGGCTTGCCGCAAGCCATCGCCTCGAGCTGGACGATTCCGAACGCCTCGCTGCGCGCGATCGAGGGCAGCGCGAAGACGTCGCACGCATGATACAGGTCGACCAGTTCGGAATCCTCGACGCGGCCGGCGAAGATGACGCGGTCAGCGATTCCCAACTCGCGTGCCTCGCGCTCGAGCCGCTTGCGCATCGGACCGTCGCCGGCCAGCAATAAGCTTCCGCGCACGTTGACCATCGCACGCACCAGATGCTCGAAGCCCTTGTAGTAGATCATGCGTCCGACCGCGAGCACGATCCTGTCACCATGGCGGCGACGCAGTTCCGCAACGCGAGCGCTGTCGAACCGCTCGAATTTGCCAATCGGCACACCGTAGGGAACCACGTGGCATCGCGCGCGATTCGTCGACAGCGTCGGCGAGCTATCAAGGTAGGCGGCCGAGCCCGCGATCAACGCACCGCATCTGGCGAGCACGCGTCGCATCAGCGGCGCGATCAGTATCGTCGTGAACCTCTGGCGGACGATGTCGCTATGCCAACTGATGACCAGCGGCGCATCGACGCGGCTGGCGAGAAAGGCGAATGCGGCGGTCGGATGGGGAAAATGCAAGTGCACGATCTGCGCCCGCGCATCGCGGATGCGGCGCGCGGTCGTAGGCGAGACCGGAGCGCCGAGCAGGCTAATCGGTGTGCCGACGCGGGTTACTGATATGCCGTCCGGACGCGAGCGCTCGGTGCGCCACGAATCGTTGGCAACCAGCACTTCGATTTCGAGCGACTGGCTGAGGCCAAGGCAAAGATCGCGCAGATGCGTCTCCATGCCGCCTTTATGGGGCGGATAGAACTTGCCGACATGCAGGACCTTTGAGGCGCGGCTCGTCACGGCGGATTCCTTGCCCGTCACGAGGCGGTCTCGCGATATATTGCGGCCATCCGATCGGCAAACTCGTGCCACGTGAACTGTCGCGCCCGGTCGATACCGCTTTGGCGGCGCCGCTCCCATGACGCGGGGCTTTCGATTCGCTCACGAAGCATCGCACTGATCGCAAGCGCCCATGCGCGCACGTCCCCGACCGCGCAGTAGCTTGCGGCATCGCCGCCGACTTCGCGCAGCGGCGCAATATCGCTGGCTAGCACCGGAGTTCCGCAGGCCATTGCCTCCGCCACCGGCAGGCCGAAGCCTTCCGATTCCGACGGCATCGCGAGTATCGCTGCGCGCCGGTAGAGCGCGGCCAGCACGCGAACGGGCATCGTCGGCACCGTCACGGTCGATCGCGCAAGTCCGAGGCCGGTGATCATCCGCTGTTGCTCGCGGGTGAATTGGCCACCGGCCTGCAGCAGGCGGATTCGAGGAAACTCAGTGCGCAACTCGGCGATCGCGCGAATCACAACGTCGACCCGTTTGCGCGCGATCGTGCTGCCGACATGCAGAACTTCGATCGAGTCGCCGGTTGCGTCATCGTCCGCCGCAGCGGACAGCCGAGCGGCTTCGGCGTCGGCCTCGGGATCGGGCGAAGGGCCGAACGCGGGATGGACCCCGTTATGGACCACTGTCACGCGATCCGCAGGCGCCAGCCCCGCGACAGTCAGAGCGTCGCGCGTCGCGCCGCTATCGCAGGTGATTCGCGCGGCCTGCCGCATTCCGGCCAGCGTTCGACGCGCCATCGCGCGCAAGATTGGAGCCAGCGGCGTGCGCGCGGACTCGCGCAGGACGGCAAAAGCGTCGGTATCGTGACAGGTAACGACGGCGCGCGCGGGCGGAAGCTCGCTGACCAGATGGGCGTAGCTGTGGTCGATCACGTGGAAGAGATCGAAATCATCGCGCATCCGCCGCACGATTCGCGGATAGTCAAAGAAGCGGTTGCACAGACGATCGGCGTTGAAAAGCGCGCGGATGCGGCCGTAACCGAAGCGGCGCGCAAAACGAGGACGCACCTGCGTCGCTTCGATCTCCGCCGAATGATGCGCCGCGAGCTCGCGCAAAAGCATCTCGGCGATAAGGTCCATGCTCAGCCAGCCTTCCTCGATGAAGTCGCAGATAACGGCAACGCGGATGCGGCTCATGCCAGCGCCTCGCCAACGGCGCCGGCCTTACCCATCGCGATGAGCACGCGCGATCGCATCGCGAAAGACTTCGAGCAGCGCGGCTAGATGCGAGCGCATCGTATGATTCTCAGCGACCGCTCGCGCACCCTCGCGCATCCGTTCGAGCGTCCCGGGATCGCGCACGCAGGCAGCGATCGCATCGGCCAGCCCTGCGGCAGCAGGCGGATTCGCGTTAGCCAGGCGTCCATTGCATCCATCGCCGAGCCATTCTGGAATTCCACCGACGGCGAAGGCGACGGCGGGCAGCCGATTCAGGCCAGCCTCGAGCCCGACCAACCCGAAAGGCTCGGGCCACAAACTCGGTACAACCAGCAGATCGGCATCCGCCATGAGCGAGTCGAGCGCCGCGCGCTCGAGCCATCCCGTAAACTCGATACTGATTCTGTGGTCGTGAGCCGTGACTCGCCGCGCGCGCGCCTCCCACACGGCCCGCGCGGGACCGTCGCCGGCAAACACCGCCTCGACCTTGCGCCCCAGCGCGCGCTGCACGATCGGCAGCGCATCGATCATCATGTCGCCGCCTTTAAGCGGCGTCATGCGGCCGGCAAACAGCAGCCGTATCGCGCCGATTTCTGCGCGCGCGTCACGGGCACGCGGGATCTGAAAGCCGCGCGCGCCGGCCGCTTCGACATCAACATGCCTTGCCGGCTCGATCGCGGATTGGATCGGAAGGCCTACCACGCTGACGCGCTCGAGACCATGCTTCAAATATTCAGTGCGCATGTGATTCGATGCAGTGACTATTGCCGAATAGCTACCGAATGCGGCCAGGCGTTCGCGCTCGCCGAGATAGAGCCTGCCCATCTGAAGCGGATCCAGCCCGCCGCATCGATGCGGGTAAAAGTGCAGGATGCATCGCGGTCCGAAGCGCCGATCGCAAGGCCGCGCGCGCGGGCGGGCGAACATCTTATTGCCGCTGATACAGGTGCCCGCGTAAGCGTGGGCGAAGCGCACGGCTGGTCCGCGGTCCGCAAGCCGGCGTTCGAGATTCGGGATGCTTAGTCCATTGACGAAAACGATCTCCGGCCGCCATTCGCGCATCGCATCGAGCGAACCGTCGAGGCCGGCCTGAGCGGCCGACCACGACCGCGTGCCTGGTGGAAGTGTGATCTGGTCGTGGTCCGCCGAGACCAATTCATGCCAGAATGCGATCTGATGGCCGGCATGTGCCAGCGCCGGAAGCAGCGCATCGAGATATGCCTCGACGCCGCCGACCCGATTCCGATACGTGTTTGCGATCGCTATCCGCATCGACACGCCGCCATCACGCCGACAGAAGTGCCGCGATCGTATGCGCCAGGTCGAAGCGGCGTGCGTACAGGTCCCCGCCGGCCGCGGCAAGGCGCCCGCGTTCGTCCGCATCATCGATCAAGCTTGCGAGCGCGCGCCCGAGCGCATCGATAGCGCCAGCCGGCACGAGCGCGACCGCATTTTCCGCACGCCACAGCGGTTCCGTGATATGCGTCTCCGTGGTCAGGAGCGCGCGCCGATGGGCCAGCGCCGCCATCGCGCTGCCGCGCCGCGTGCTGATGCCATCCGGATACGGTTGCACTATCAGATCGCACGCGCTCAGGTTGGACGACAGGTCCGCCGCGGTGAGGCGTCCGCTGGCGCTCGTCCGGGCGCCGATCGCCGGCCACGACGCGACGATTTTCTGGCGAACATCCTCGCTCCCATTGCCCAGAATGACCAGTCTTGCGCGAGAACGCTCGGCGAACGCCGATTCCACCGCCGCGCCGAGCGCCGCCGCCATCGTATTGTCGCGCGGGCTCGCGAGATGTCCGATCAACACGCTGTCCCCCGGAGCGAGCCGCGCGCGGATCGCGCATACTGCCGCCGGATCGTTGTTGACCGCGATATTGCTCGGCACCGGCAGCCACTCGAGGTTCTTTCGCGAATCGACGCGGCGGAGCGACTTTTCCCATTGTGGCGTCGCGATAAAGATTCTCTCAGTCGCGCGCATGGTCGCCGCCGCCATCGCCCGATTGACAGCCGCCAATGCATGATGGCGCAACGGCTGGCGCCGCCTGAAGCCTATCTCCACTTCGTGGAACATCGTCCACACCGGCCGTCGGCGGTTCGCCAGCAGCCAGAGGCAAAACGGCAGATTCATCGCCTTGAGACCGAGGCTGTGCGGCACATATTGGACCAGGAGCCGGCCCGGCCGCCGCGCGATCTCACGGCCGATAAGCCGCAGCGCGCGCGGTCCGAAGCGGCTCCGAATCCGGTTGAGTTCGACGCCTTCGTCGTACGGCTGAATCCCCGCCGCCTCGGGCGTCCATACCGACACCTCCTCTCCCGCGCGCGCCAGCCCCGCCGCCACGACGCGTGAGTAATCCGCGACGCCGCCGAACGCGGGCGGATACTCCCCGGTGATCAGATGCCAACGCGCCAAGCGTCGCTCCTCAGATTGGGCGTGATCGCGCAGGCCAGGCTTCCGTCCGCCGTTCAGATACAGTTGGAGACGTCGCCATCCGATGCGCAGACAATGGCTCCTGGAGCATCTGCACCATCACTGCTTACCCTCGCGCCCGGCCTGCGCACTCCAACTGGCCCGCCACAGCAGCGGCCCTTCCGAGGCCGGCGTCAGTGCTCCGCTGCCGAAGATGTCGGCGGGCGCCACCTCGAACGAAATCGCCTCGCGGACAACGTCGAGGTCGCGGGTCGGATCGCCGAAGTCGCCGAAGAAAAGATCGAGGAAGTACATCCCGGGCATCAGCGGCAGCTTCCCGAGGCTGCAGGTTATCGTGCCGGCGCGAATCGGATCATCCTCTATTCCATCGTTGGTCCAGCGATTGTTGACGCCGAAGAGCGGCATCCCCTCGGCGGTTCGGACACTCACGCCGAGCACCGGGCGAATTGCGGCCTCGGCCTCGAACTCGACCCGCACGTCGAGCGGCTCGTCCATCCTGACCATCCCGGATGTTTGCCCCGCGCCGGCTAGCAGGCTCACCGATTTCATCAATGGATTGGAAATTCCGGTGCGTCCCTGATGGCCGATCAGAGCCCGGCTTCCCTCATGCGCACTCAGTTCCGCGGCCATGTAGCGCATCACGATCTGTGCGGGGTCGCCCTTTGCTTCGAGCTCGCCGCCATTGATCAGGATGCACGAGCTGCACAGCGCCTCGATCGAGGCCATGTTGTGGCTGACGAAGAGCACCGTGCGGCCGTGGCGTGCGACATCGCCAATCTTGCCCAGGCACTTGCGCTGAAAGGCGGCGTCGCCGACCGCCAGCACCTCATCCACCAGCAGAATTTCGGTCTCCAGATGGGCCGCCACCGCGAAGGCGAGCCGGACAAACATCCCGCTCGAATAGAATTTGATCGGTGTATCGACGAACCGCTCGACCCCCGCAAACGCGAGCATCTCGTCGAACTTCCGATTTATCTCCGCCCGGCGCATCCCGAGAATCGCGCCCATCAGATATATGTTCTCGCGCCCGGTCAGCTCCGGATGGAATCCGGTGCCGACTTCGAGCAGGCTGCCCACGCGTCCATACAACTCCGCCCGGCCGCTGGTCGGCGCGGTGATTCGCGAGAGCACCTTGAGCAGCGTCGATTTGCCGGCCCCGTTGCGCCCCAAGATTCCCACGACTTCGCCCGGCATGATCTCGAGGCTCAGATCGCGCAGCGCCCATATGTACTTTGCATCGTCGTGCCGCGCGACGCCCTGGTTCTCCGTTCGCGAACCATCGAGCATCCGCCGCGCCGCGCGCAACGGCATCCGCACGCCGCGCACGATCGTATCGCGCAGGGTTTCGTAGCGCGCCGTGCCGCGGCTGCCGATTCGGTAGCGCTTCGACAGCTTCTCGATCCGGATTATCGCTCGCATCGCGGGCCGCTCTCCCTAAATGACATCGGCGAAACCCTGCTCCATCCGCCGGAACGACCACAGCGCATAGGCCAGAATCGCCGCCGTCAGCGCCGCCGATATGCCAAGTCCATCCCAGTCGAACGGGCGTCCGAGCAGCGCCGAGCGAAAACCCTGGATTATGCCCGACAGCGGATTGAGCCTCAGCACCCAGCGCCATCGCGCCGGCACGAAACTCACCGGGTAGATTATCGGCGTGAGATAGAGCAGGAGCTGGAGAATGAAGGGCAGGGCGTGGCGGACGTCGCGGTAATGGACGTTGAGCGCCGCGAACCACATCGCAACCGCCGCCGCCAGGACCGTCAGCAGTACGATCAGAGCGGGAAGCATCAGCAGCGCGAGTCCCGGATTCAGCCCGTACCACGCGATCATCCCGAACAGGATCAGCGCCGCCAGTCCGAAGTCGGCCAGCCCAGCCAATACCACCGCTCCCGGAATCACCATGCGCGGGAAATAGACTTTGGTGATCAGCGATGCGTTGTTGACCAGGCTGTTGCCACCGGTGCCGGCGGTGTTCGAGAAAAACGTCCACGGCAACAGTCCCGCATACGCGAAGACGGGGTAGGGCACGCCGTCGGACGGAACCTTCGCCAGCCGCCCGAACAACAGGCTGAACACCACCATCGTCATGAACGGCTGCAGTATCGCCCAAGCCGCGCCAAGCGCCGTCTGCTTGTAGCGCACCTTCACGTCGCGCCACGCAAGGAAAAAGAGCAGCTCGCGATGCGACCATAACTCACGCATCCCGGCCGCGAGCGGATTGCGTCCCGAATCGATTATCAGCGGGCGCGGTCCGTGTCCCTCATCCTCCGGTCCCGGAGCATGCGAGCCGGGCGCCGCTTTCGCCCGCGCCCGCGCCTCGAATGATTCCGCCTTGAGCGCTTTCGGCATGGGAGCGGATTAAGCCGCGAAATCCTCGCGCGACACGAGCGCCGACGGTGCACGGCGGCTCTCGATTATCGCGACAATCTGGCGCGCCATCTCGGTCCAGGTATGGCGCCTGAGCGCACTGGCAAGCGGCGCCACCTGCTCCTTCCAATAGTCGGTTCGTGAGCGCCACTGGAGCATCAGATTTGCCAGCGCTTCGGCGTTCTCAGGATCGGCGAGCACCAGCTCCGCCAGTTCCGGCGGATATTGCTCGGCGACGCCGGCGCGCCGGCTGACTATCGCCGGAATCCCGCAGCAGAGCGCCTCCTGCACCGGTCGGCCATAGCCTTCGTAGCGCGACGGCAATACCAGAAGATCGCATCCCCAAAGCGTCCGCGCGACGAAATCCGGCGCCGCCTCGAAGCCCAGAAAGTGAATTCTCGCATCCAGGCCATCCGCTGCCGCGCGCGCCTGCCAGCGCCGCATCGCCACGCCATGGCCGATAACCACCAGGTTCGCATCCCAATCGGCACGCGGACAAAGGCGCGTCCATGCGCTGAACAGTACGTCGAAACCCTTGCGATCGTCGCCCAACGCGCCCACGAATGCGATCAGCGGACCGCTCGACAGCGGCGCGATCGTCCTGCGCGCCGCGACCCTTTCAGCCGCCGTGGGCGGCCGGAACCGCTCGGGATCGATTCCGAGATAAACCGCCAGCACGCGGTCCGGATCGGCGCCGAGCTTTTCAATCACGTCGCGCCGGCTCAAATCCGAGCATGTAATCGCGATCCGCGCGCGCGGGATAATTCGCCGCTCCGCCGCCACATCGAGCGGATACTGCAAGCGGTTCTTAAGGCGCCGCAACCGGCCGCTTGGGATTCGGGGACGAAAGGTCGAGTGCACGTGATGGACCCAGTTGGCATCGTACCATGGGCAATTGCCGCCATTTACGACCACGCGGCCGCCCCGCGCCGCAATCGCGCGCGCCCACCACCATCCGATCGCCGCCAGCAAGGGCTCGCCGAGGAAATCCGATTCCGCGGGCCTTGGCGCGCGATGAAAATGAATTCCCGCAAGCTTCGTCAACTCCGCGCCCGCGCGATGGCCCACCAGATGCGTCTCGTGGCCCTCGTCGGCAAGATAGCGCGCCAGCTCGTAATTGGCTTCGTCCATGCCGCCGGCTTTGACGAAGCTCGGACTGACTATCAGCCACGGCGCCTTCATCGTCTGGTCCGAAGCCGCCCCCGGCGGCTCGATTGCCAGGCGACCGCGAACAGCATCGCGTTCAACATCCAGAAGTCGAGTCCCGCGCCGCCGATAAAGTAGTTCGAGTCAAAGGTCGCAGCCAGCGCCGAAACGTTGTAGGCAAATACCAACGCGCCAAAAATAGCCAGTTCGCCCGAAAACCGATTGAGCGCAATCTTGTATGCGGTCCAAAAGGCCGCCCCAAGCGCCATGACATAGAACATCACCAGCGGAATTCCACCGTCGTATAGCCAACCCGTCCATTGAATCTCGGACCACAGCGCCTGATGCACCGAATCGAGCGGGTTGCCGAAGTAGTATGCAATCATGCCCCAGCGGCCCGGACCCGCACCGAGCGGATACTCGGGCAGAACGTAGTCAAGCGTATAGGTGAGAAACAGGCCGCGGTTTTTCTGATACACAACCGTTGGATCTGAAGCGACCAGCGAATTGAACCGCCCACCGACGCTCGCACCGCCGATCGATACAGCCCAGATGAATCCAACCACCACGATCGCCGTCGCGAAACCCGCGAGTATCGCCAGCCGCCGCGAACCTTTCGCCGGTTTTCCTGAAACTTCCCTGACTGTCAGAGCGCGCCAGGCCAGCAGGCTGACGAAGGAAAGCAGGCACGTGACCGCCATGATCAACATCACCCGAACCTCCGACAGGTAGATGGCCGCCATCCCCGTCAGCATGGTCGCGACACAGGCGGGCCTCATCCATTTGCGATGGTCGGTCAGGAAAAACAGCGCGCCCAGCAGCGCCGCCAGGAATCCCGCACCCGCCGCCCCACCTGGGGTGTCGGTCAGCCCCATTGGACGATAAACCATCTCGCCGAAGGCATTCTGAAACTGTAGCCCGGCGAGATAGGCATTGCCGTTGGCCTGCACAACTGACGATATTGCAAAGCGGAAATGCCCGGGGAAATAGACCTGCAGCACACCGATCGCCGCGCTGAGGCTTTGAAAGCTCCACATCAGCATCAGCACCCGTTTCATTGCGGGCAAGTCCATCCGCAGCCGCGGCATCCAGAAGAGCGGACTCAGAATCGCCAGATACATCGCTAGCTGCGCGAGCCCTGACTCGACGCTGTTCAGATCGGGATTTAGCAGCGACAGCCCAATCACTACCATCACCCCGATTCCGAACTTCGCCGCCGGGTGAAAACGTCCGCGGCCCGACAGCAGGATCAGAAACCCGAGGCTCAGGCCGAACACCGCGACGCGGAAGACGAGTCGGTAGGGGGCAAGCGCCGTCGACAGCAGGGCGAGCTGGCAGACGATCTCCGCGACTACCAGACCCTCGACGATCCGGCTTGCCTTCGGTTCAAGGCGGCGCCGTGGCGCTGTTCGAGCGCCGCCTGCCACCCGGTTGTCAACCGCGATCGCCATTGAGCAGTTCAGTCCTTCAGTGCGTCCGTCCGCCGCAACGCCAGGCGGAAAAATCTCAATCCATCGTATCCCGAGTCATGGCCGCTTCCAACGTAGTATCCGCGCCGGGGCTCCGCCGCCGGCCCCGCGATACCGAGGCCTGTCCGCGTCCCGCCGCGAACCGCGGCGGCGAAAAAGCGATTCATCGAATGACTCCCGCGCCGCCGGAATTCTCTGCGCGCCCTTGCGCGACAACCTCTTTCATTATCGCCGCAAGCTCGCGCATCCGCGGGCCCGGCTCGCACAGTTCCGCGGCCCGCGCGGGGCCGCGCTCGCCCAACCGCTTTCTGAGGCCACCATCCTCGATCAAGCGCCGAAGCGCCGCCGCGAGCGCGGCCGGATCGTTCGCCGGAACCAGGATTCCCATACGCTCATCGACGGTTTCCATCACGCCCCCGATCGCGGTTGTTACGACCGGCAGCCCCGCGTACATCGCTTCGATAAACACGATGCCAAATGGCTCGGGCCCGAGATTCGGCTGACAGTAAATATCCGCCGCGCCAAGCAGCCGTCCGATGTCCGGACGCTGGCCGAGAAATCTTACTCTGGATTCGAGTCCCAGCTCGCCCGCCCGTCCAACCAGCGAGTCGAAATAGGCCTGCTCGGCCGCGCGCTGCGGCCCGCCCACGAACCAGCACTCCCAGCCGCTCACGCCCGCGATCATTCCGAGCGCTTCGAGATGGAGCGCCTGTCCCTTCCACCGCTCCATGCGGCTTGCCTGGATTATTACCACCGCGTCCGCCGCCGTACCGAGCTCCGCCCGCGTGGCGGCACGCGCCGCCGCGCTCGCGAAATTCGAGGCCGGCGCGGCGACCGGATAGTAGATGACCTCCGCGCGCACCCGCCGATGGATCAACGGCAA